>Ga0116227_10006123_pt1 | contig 24660 bp, 23 predicted proteins | sample S1TSphgellanicum_FD_89693 | JGI IMG/M metagenome (GOLD analysis project Ga0116227, IMG submission 89693) | Host-associated microbial communities from peat moss isolated from Minnesota, USA - S1T2_Fb - Sphagnum magellanicum MG | ecosystem: Host-associated > Plants > Peat moss > Unclassified... | reverse complement strand
TTTTAACTACTGTCCGTCTCGATTAAGGGGGTGGATGAAATGTCCGTCCGGCTGGATGATCACAAAATAATAATAAAAATATAAAACACATAAAAATTAAAAAATTAAAAAATTAAAACGCGAACCAAGTTTAAAGAAACTGAGGGACTTCACAGTGGCTGAAGGTCATGGGCACCCACTAGTAACAATGCATGCAATAGCAACACATACAACGATATTTATCACTTTAAAAAAAATACAATCGTATCAAGAGCACACATCAAGAAACTATTTCATTCCCGTTACCATAAAAAGTTATGGTTGTCTTCATTTTCATTTCAACTCTTTTTGAAAGTCTTTGTGTTCATACCATTATAACATGTTATTAACAATTCTCTTTAATTCCCACAATGTTTATTTCTTATTATTAATAAAATGTGTCCATAGCCTTCCAATGTGCATAAACCATTGTGATTTTTCAACGTGTTGTCATGCATAGAAAGCATTCTTCATCTTTATCACACATCACAATCAATGCACCTCCATCGTTAGCTGATTTGTGAGAGATGACACCTTTTTAATTTTCAATGTTTTACTTTATGAATGTATTAATGATGTCCTAATTGTTATGGGACTTGTGTTCCATGTGTTTGAGTTCTCATCCCTACCTTTTTATATACAAGGGTTTTTCCTTTAACAAGTCTATGCACTGTTTTTTTTTTTGCCTCACTTTGGCGTTTGAAAACTTCCAAAATCACTGCATTTTCGATTTTTTAAGTTTTTAATTTTTCTTTTTCGTGTAATATCGCCAATTTTTAAAAAAGGCTGGATTGAGGTCAATATATTATATATTGATATTAAAAATAAGGGCGACGGGGGGGGGGGGGGGGGGAGGGGGGGGGGGGGGGGGAAAAAAAAATGGAAAGTGGGGGAATAATTTATAAAATAATAAAAAAAAGAAAGGGGGGGGGGGGGGGGGGGGGGGGGGGGGGGGGGGGGGGAGGAGAGAGAAATTACATGGAACGTTGGGAATTAATTAATTAATTAATTAAATAAAAGCCAAAAATCACAGACAACAAGAAGAAGAAGAAGAAGGCGCTTCCACGCAAACCCTAGCGATGGAGGAACAGCTTCCACCATCGCGCTCCAGTAGCGAGATTCTTGCTTCTTGTTGATCCTTTGCTCGCGCCTGGCACATTTTTAAATAAATCTTCATTTGGGACGGGCCAGCTTCTTCTCCTGGTGGACTTTCGATTTTGTATAAGAAGATTTTGTGAAGATGTCGGGGAACTACAGCAGCCTCGGATCTGAATCTGTAGTAGGATCCGTTCCGGTGTGTGTGGAACATCATTCCTTCTCATCCTTCTTCTTCATAATCGCGTTCTTCTTTGCTTTCCATTAGCATTGAAATGCTTTTTTTTTTTCTTTGATCATGGTCTATTTCCGTGGCTTCCTCTGTGGTGGCCAGATTCTTGGATTTTTGGCTTTCAGAGATCCAATTTTGTTTGCTGCGCTTTATTATTCTCGCATTGTTTTCGCTGGTTTTGGTCTTACACGTTCCTTTTTCCGCTATGTTTTGTTCTGATTGAAGAAGAGGCCAGGAGGGATGCTGCACTTACTACTCTTGCTGTGTGCATGCAGGTTGCAGCAGCTGCAGAGCATGTCCTTCCATTTCAAGGTTCATTCACCACACCACCGGTTATCTGCCTCCTATTTCTTCTCAACTTTCTCTTCTTGTTCCACACAATTTTTTTCTATCAACTTATTGTTTGCAGATCTTTTCAGTTTCCAGCTGCAGAAATCTCTTGGAACAGTCAAACAACCTAGTAGAAAACAGATTGAATTGAACCCTAAATTTTCACAAAACCGTAGGGCTCCTCACTCAATATTGGGAGGGCTTTCTTTCTGGCAGCAACGTTATTATGTCACAGCTTTGAAGATGCCTACTAGTTGAAGCTTATGATTCACCAACACACTCTCTATGATATTGAACTTGATATGAAAGACAGTTGGAAACAGATGTTGCATTCTGGTTTAAATCTCTTGTAAGAGAGGACTGGATGAACACAACAAGCACTTCTGCCTTAAAGATATTTTGTCCCCACATACTTACACAATGCTGATACCATTGCCAAATCTCTGGAGTAGTTTCCTTCACTTCTTCTTTTCTCATTCACTGATGCGGACTTATTATTCGATGAATCCTTGTACTCTATGCCCTATGTGCTTTTCCTGGAGATTCTGGAGTTTCCATGTTGATGAAGCCTATTTCTTGTGGACTTAAAAAATTTCAAGTTGCCCAATGTCTGGTTGTTGACATTCACTGCTTTTGGTTTCAGAATAGAAGGTATTATTCTGGAGGAAATCAGTTGACAAATACAGTCATGAGTTCTCGTAGAGAAATTAACCTTGCTCAGTTCTCTTTAAATTGACATGGACTCTTCTAGAATGGTTTTGAAAATCTCAATCCTACAATCAGCTGCACCAGATGTGTGATGCTCTGTGAGTTCACAATGTTTTGTCTTGTTGTCCTTACCATTTTGAAATTACTTCCAACACATCTTTCATCCTTTTGTCTGTTGTCATTCAGATTCCAATCTTCAAACATTCCCACCCAGTGACAACCGAGGCAAGGTTGCTGGCTCTTTCCAGCCTCCTCGTGATGCTGATGGTATGCAGCCCTCTACCATTGGTGGTTATTCATCCCTTTCAAGTGCGTGTACTGTTGACACACAATGTGCTTTGATTTGAGAGGTGACAGGTTTTTGTCTTATGGTTGTCAGTATCTCACATCACTCCAAGAGGTAAAGAAACCCATGGCAGGATAGAGGAAAGAATCAGTTGTTTGATGTTCTTCCATCTGCATGATATTTGATCTTGTCAATACCACTCTTTAGTATGCCACCTCAAAGACCAGTATCAGGAAAGGAAGGGGAGGAAATCTCTCTTCTTTCACACTGTTTATGGAGCACTCTGGGCTTCTTGCGGTCATCCTTTGTCCTATTGTTCCATGACTCTTTAAACTTTAAGTCCCCTTTAGACCTGTCCTTGTTTTCTTATCTGTTCTTTTTCTTGGGAGCTTTTCATTTGGATTGCCAAATTGTGGGGTGTAGACACATTCTCACAGCCAGGACAGGGAAGTCATGGAGGGGGACCTGATGCTCCTCAAGGATGGCAGGGCTACTTCAGTGTGGTAGCTTATCGGCCGTACTTCAACGTGGACACAGTGGATGTGTTGGAACGTATTAAGGATTCCCTCTTCCCTTACCAGAGTGATTTTGTTGAGAAGACTAGCCACAACCCTGACATGTAAGCCTTCAAATCTTCTGCTTGTTCTCCCTTGTAGCATGATACCTGTGAAGCTATGTTCATTTTGGAGATGACCCTTGTGTTGAAGGAACAGAGAGTTGGGAATGTAAACATTTGGAGTCATATGCATCAGCATTTTGTGATGAAATACCATGACAGAGTCAGAAGGTGGACTGAAGCTACTGGAACTTCTTGTCAGGTATGGGCCATTCTGGATCTGCTCCACCCTGGTGTTTGTGACAGCAGCTTTGGGCAACTTTGCAGCATACTTAGCTCATAAGACCAGTGCAGGAGGTGGTGAGGCCTGGCACTATGACATTAACAAGGTTACATATGCAGCTATAATGTTCTATGGCTATGTTGGAGTGATACCATTGGGCCTCTACTTTCTTCTCAAGTACTTGGGCGTTACATCTGGACTCATCCAGCTTTGGTGTTTGTATGGCTACTCTCTCTTTGTCTTCATCCCAGCTTCGGTAAACCACCTTCCTCCTGAATCTTTTAATTTACACATGTTATTGCTTTCTTTATGCATTTTGCCTCTCTATGTTGATTGTTGATGCAATCAACTGTTGATGCATATGAAGTACTCAAGTATAGGCTAGTAACAACTGGATAAAAGAACATGTTGCTCAGGAAATGGCAAATTGTTATCTGATTGGGTGTCATATGGACCTGGTTGAATCTGACCTGCAGAATTAGTGTTCATTGTCATTCATTCGACAATTGGTGACTTGTACATATGACACCATTTCATCATTGTTGTTTCTTAATTTATAGTAGCACTTCTGTAGCCACATTCAAAATTTGGGTAGTCCCTTCTTGAGCTGCAACCTTTCCATTTTGTTAATATGTTCTTTTTGCTACCAGTTTTTGTCTGTAGTGCCATGGGATATAATGAGGTGGGTCGTGGTGGGAGTTGCGACATTGATGTCAGCAGCTTTCTTGGGGCTCAACATCCGGAGCCACATCAAGACTGCCAGTGACCGCTGGTTCATAATTGTAGTGAGCTCTATTGCCCTGCAACTAGGCTTGGGTTTGGTGCTCAAGCTGTATTTCTTCACTTTCTTCTACCATGATACCCTTAAATTCAATCGATAAATTGCTCTATTCTGTGTACACCAGTATCATAGAGTTAGTTCTCTCATCTTCACTCTAGACTCAAATGTCACAACTATGGTCGTGGTTAATAAAGTGTGTACTGTATCTATGGACTAGTAGCTCTCATCCACAACACAATTTATGATTGTGCAATCTCTGGCCGTTTCTTCATTTTATCACTAAGACATGGTCCTCACAGGTCCGAACAGAGTTCGGCTCTTTAGCACTCCTTCCATTTATGTGCATCTACTTATCTAGCAGCCATGTATTGTCCTGCCCATCTACCTACCCAATCTATTTACAGGATAGATTGCAAAGGTGAAACCTGATGCCAACTCAGTTGGGGTTCATCAACAATTGAGTGAGAAGTCATAACAGGCTACCAATGGATAGTGTGCTGGTCACTATTAGGTTACTCTGGCCATTAGTATAGAGGTAGAAATAGTTCAATTGCACATTGGTGCATGATACAGGTCCAATGAAGGTGCTAGTTTGCCCTCTCTGGACACAGTAATATTTTTTGTGCAAGTGGGCTATTTGGCACCCACATGGTGGGCTTGAATAGCTCTTCCAAAGACTAACAATTAGACCCCTCACACAGATGTATGAATTTTCACCACAAATACTGGTCAATATGATCCATTCTTGTAATCTCATCCATTCTCAGTTTCAAATGTGATCAAATGTATCTGTGTGAATGTGAAATTGAATCAATGGATGATGAAAGATACCAAATATGCGATCAAATTTTGTCTATGAACAACTTCTGTTCATCATCAAGTTTCTTTCTAATATCTAGTTTCATTTATATGGGCAATTGCACGCAGGGTAGATTCCATCTATGAACATGGTGCTGGGTGACTGGCACTCTTCTTCTTGAGTTGGGTGATTGTCAACATTTGGAGATTTTGAACTTGGCACAAAATTCTTTGACACATGCAGTTTGTGCAGGGTTTAGAGAATTGCAAAAGTCTAGTGTTGGCAGACCTGAGCTCTCTGACATGAGCTGATTGACACCATACATGCACAACTTCCTATCTTCTGTGTATTGATTCTGAGTCTTGGTAGCAATTCTCTGTAAGGATGTGTTCCAGTCCACTTCAAGTCCAATTGTAGCAATGCTTGGTTTTTTGTCCCTACAACCAGGGTAGCTTTCTGAGCCCTCTGACATTCTCTAGCAGTACAACATCTGAACTGGCACAATTCTACTGTGACATTTTGAAGCTGCCTGATGGAGCACTGGTGATGCATGATCTCAGAGTAGCAATGCTCTCACAGGTCCTATCCCAAGTCTATTACTTGGGAGCACACTGTTGCCAGAGCTGACTGCCTACTTTCTGTTACTTTCCAATAACCAACTCACAGCTGGGTTTTTCAGTTTGTACACAAGCTTTTGAGGGTTTACAGTGAGTCTGAGTCACAATTTTCTGTCCAGAGAACTGCCTGTGGAGATTGGAAGCTGCACCTCACTCTGCCATTTTGATGCTGGAGCAAATCAATAGAACGGGTCAATTCCTGAGGCCTTTGACAACCTTGCCGATCTCAATTTCCTGAATCTTTCATCAAATTGATTGCAAGGTGTCGTTCCACCACAGCTGGAGAAGCTTCAAGGTCTGGAAAAGCTGATCCTCTCAAGAAATCCTCTTGTGGGCATGACAAGATCTTTCTCCCACCTCTTCTTGGCATTTTATCCTCCTTGATTGTTTTAGAGTTGTCAGAAGGATTTGGATGGTAACATTCCAGAGGAGCTTGCCAAGTTGAATCACCTCAAGTCTCTTCTGCTGAACAACAGTCTCTCAGGGGCTGCTGACAATCTCACATCATTGGAGCAGTTAAACTTGGCATTCAACAACTTATCTGCCAAATTTCCGAGCACAGGGAACCAATTGGGTCTGCACTGCAGTTTGGTGGTTATGGGGAACCCTCTACTTCAACGTTGCAGAGTGGCAAGTGAACCTTTTCCATCTCCTATCTTGAGAGAACAAGTATCCAGAGAATGCTCCAATCCCATCAAGTGAAGAAGTTCAATAAAACTTTCCTGGGCCATCATCAGGTCATCATCACATGAGTTTCCATATTAGTGGCAGCCATTACCTCAAGACGTGCAATTGCAGTTGTTCTACTTGTGTTTGCTTCTCTTATTCCAGTGCACAAAACTGCAAGTGCAAAGCTTGCCAGGTGGTTGAGGGAGGAGAAAGAAGGTGGTGACATTCATCAGCATTAAATTCCATCTCTCTTATGACAATGTGGTGCAGGCTATGGGTAGCTTCAGCTTGAACAACCTGATTGGCACTGGAGGTTTTGGAGCTACATGCAAAGCAGAACTACGACCAGGATTAGTGGTAGTTGTGAAACGGCTTGTGATTGGCAGGTTTCAGGGAATGCAGCAATTTGATACTGAGATCCAGACGCTTGGTTAGGATTCAGCACCCAAACTTGGTGACATTGGTAGGTTACCATGCAAGTGAAGTGGAGATGTTTCTAATCTATAACTACTTCCCTCAGGATAACTCAGAAAGCTTGATTCATGGATGTGTGTGTGGTCAGATGATGGATTGGCGGTTGCACCACCAGATTGCAATGGACATCACACAGTCCCTAGCTTATCTGCAGATTGACAGTGTGCCACAGGTGCTTCATCAGGACATGAAAGCCAGTAACATTCTTCTCAACAACCTTAATGCACATCTTTCTGAGTTGGGTCCAGCTGAACTTCTGGGTGATTCAGAGACTCATGCGAAACAACTGATGTGGCTGCCACTTTTGGGTATGTGGATCCAGAATATGCTGAGTTTCTGATAAGGCTGATGTATACAGCTTGAAGAGAACTTAACTCTTGACATAACTTGACTCTTGAAAGGTTCATAGTACCCTTGACAAAATGGTTGCAAACATTTTTAACACCAACAACCAACTCTTTTGCACTGCAAAGCAAATCAAAGCACACTCGTGCAAAAATAGAGCACAAAGTGCATACAAGCACACCATTGTGTTGTGGTTTTTGTGCTACAAGAAGCAAGAAAAAACAGAGATGTCGTTGTAATGAACAAGGGAAAAAACAAAGACAGGTTGCAACATTCACATTTTCGCAACACAAAAAAATCATGCATTCAGCTTCCTCTTCACAACATCTTGACCCACCATCTCCAACAACAACAAAACATTGAGTGTTTTTCAAAGAAAAATGTTGATTCTAGATACTAAATCCCCAAACCCTATTACACCATCACTTTATTTTTCTTCTAGAACACTCTTAATCTTACAACAAGACAAAAAAACTTTAATTTCAAGCACATACACCAAAAGACCACAAAACAAATCGTTGCCAAACAAATTCAAAACACAATTAGAACTTCAAACAAGCAAGGGAACACTATAAGGAATTGGTGTATTAACAACTAGGGAGCCCAATTACCTACCTAGTCAAGCCTACGTAACTTAAATTACTTAACCTAGCCTACCTTCCCACCTAGCATAGGTAATTCCTACCTAATCCTACATACCTACACCTAAAACTACCTAGTCTAACCTACATCCATAGCTACCTACCTAGTATAACTACTTTCATAACTTAGTTTACATAAACTAGCTACCTAGTCTAGTTACTTACCTACTTAATTGAGTTACATGTGTAACCTAGTCTACGTACCTTGTCTATCAACCTATCTAGCTTACGTACCTACTTATTATCAAACCCAAATCTATCCACCTACCAATAACCTACATACCTACATGTTAATTATCAACCCCTTTTGCATTTTCATCCATCTATTCATCCAAATGTATAGCTTAGTCGCAATATATAGTTGCATTCACAACTAAAAATTGACACCGTAAGTTTAATAATACATACAAAAGTTGTGAAAAAAATTGACATTGTAAGTTTAATAATACATACAAAAGTTGTGAAAACAACTTGGTTGTCAATTTGTCATTGAATATGGTTGACATCAACTCATTTTTCATTCACCTTTTCATTTAAAATGCATAATAGTTGCAACAAATAGTCACATTTGCAACTATAAATTGCACGTGCCAAAATTTAATTGCATCAACAACTAAAAGTGCTTATAATTTGAAGATTTGTAGGACTACAACAATTGTAGTCACAAACTTAGTTGATGTAAACCATTTATCAGAACTTTGGTTGTAAGCTTGTGGTCAAGGCATGAGAGCAGATGTTGACCAAGAAAATGTCACAAGATTCACACACACACACAAGTGTAGGAAAGTGTAAAGGAGGTGAGTTCCAAACACTCCCAAATGATAATCACATTGAGAGTTGAAATCTTGAAGTGCCCCAAATTTTTGTGACAAAAGTGTAAATAGCAAACCTTGTCCAAGAAAATGTTTTTTTATACCATGGGAAAACTCTTGAAGCACGAATATCAAAAGTAGGCCCACATCTCCATTTGGAGATCTAAAATGTAAGTTATGATCCAAAATTTTTGCCAATTTGACTCTTTACCACTAAAACCTAGAAAATAAAGGTCAAATGAGTTTTAATTAAAATACATAGCATGGTGTCAAAAGCTCTTGTCAAGGGCTGCAATTTTAGAGATTGAAACCTCTCAATTAAAGATCATAAGAGGGAGTTATGAGCTTGCAAACTTGCGCAACTCATAACTTGGGAATTTTAGGACTCCACTTGGGAATCCTAAGAATTTTAGCCATTTCATTGTAACCCCCACCACTAGTCACAAGGTATATTATATGGAGGAGGGTGGTGACTTGTTCCTAAATTTGGGTTGTGTTAGTGTAATGAGTCCAAAACAAATTCATGACATAAAGTTGATTCCATTTGCACTAACAACTTGCAACATTTTTGCTTTTGTAAGTGACTTGTCAATGAGGTGCACATGATTGTCACATCATTTTAGTCCCATCCTAGATCTCCCACACACCTTTTTTTATCTTAATGTGGGAAATTAAGGAATATGCGTTCTCCTTTTTGCTCCCTTCTTTCCATTGTGGTCATTTCAAGAGTTATTCCTAATACCTCATGATGAACTTAAGGATGCATCAACATTAATCACACTAATAGTCATAAACATAAGGTCAAAGTGGTTAAGATTTTTTGAAGTGGAAGGGTTAAAATGAAATAATTTAATGGGAGTAAAAGTTCATTGACTTGGTGCTAGCTTGGTGATTAAAAAAATTAACACCACAAAAGCTTTTATTAAGGTTTTAAAAATCCCATGGACAAATCATAACAAAGAAAACCCCACACAAAACACAACCCATAAGAAAGTTGAATTGTCCTCCAATGAAAATCCTAAACCATTTGTCCTTTAAAACCTTCATAAAAAATCATCAACCTTCAAGGGAATCTGAAAATTCCCCTATGTGTGAAAAATTCCAAAACTCACATCTTGACAAAAGAAACTTCAACTTCCCTCACATTCATAAAATCCTTTGAAAATCTAAAACACCATTAATTTTTTTGAAATTGCATAACTTTTCAAAAGAAATCTTGTAGGTGAAATCATAGATTTTCACACAACAAAAATCCTTGAAATTATGGAAATCCTTAAAAGCACTCATTCATGCATGTGAATCAAAGAATTTTCCACCATGGAAATCCTTCAAACCACAAAGGTCTTTGTAGGTTTTGTAGTCATATTGGACATTATATGATTGAGGGCCCATTAATCATGTTGGATGAGTTGTTTAGAACAAGAAATCATTGAATGTTTGACATGGCACTTTTCATCATATAGTCATAAAGAACAATTGTCAAATTAGATAGGATAAATCATTGTTGAAATGTCCTAATAATGAATGATTTACATATGATTAGTAGACAATGGGCCATTTGATTGGTCCAATTTATACATAAATTAAAATTATTTTTCTAGATAATTATAAAAATAATAATTTTTAATAAGTAGGTAGGTAGGTAATAGGTCTAAGTAGGTCATAAAGGCCAACATGTGGGTAAGTGGTAACCACATGGTAGCTTATTAACCTAACCTAGCTACCTAACTACTTTGCTTTAGCCTACCTACCTTAGCCTTCTAGGAATGCACATAGGTTGCAAATATTAAAAATTGAACCATTCACTTGCACAATGATAAATTAAGTCCTTTATGAATGGATTACATGATTAAAAAGTGTCCAATTTTTGTCAAGTTTTTTATTTCACATGTTTATTTCATATCATTACAAGACTCTAAGGTAGGTAGTAAACAAGTTGTAAGATGGTAGGTAGGAGGTAAGTAAGTTATAAGATACAAAAATAGAAAGGGGGGAAGGAGGGAGGTGGGTAGCTAAGTGGGTGGGTAGGTAAATAGGTAGGTAGATGGGTGTATGCATTTTAAGGTGGCTCACTTTTTAGAAAAAAGAAATCCATTCTATAATGTTATTTTTGAAACTTTTTGGTACCATGGGTTCAATGGTAATAAAGTCCATGTATCAAAAGCAATAAAGTCCATATTAATAGGAGCCCACCTACATATTCCAAATATATGCACCTTTAAGAAAAAAAGTTGAAATTTAAAAAAAAAAACAACTATGTTAAAGGACTTACAAAAATATGGCTCAACCATTCAAAAGTCCTTAATTAAGGTTTGATTATGATTTTTGAGAGAAGACTTTCACCTAAAAGTTTATTGTTTGATGTTACACCATATATTGAGTCTTAATAAATAATTTGGAATGGAATTCAATATCAACTTTTTTATTTTCTACCATTCCAATCTATCAACCAATCCATATTTTTGTATTTCAAAAGTCCATTGTGAAAAGTTGGTGTACTTTTATTGAAAAATAATTACACAAATAATTTCATAATCAAGTTTTAGTGTATAATCAATTTCAATTTTTCAATTTGATAAGTTTTATTATTCATTATAGGTGTCCAAAGAAAGGGCACTCTACAAAAATGGGCATTGTGATTCAAAAAATGAGCCACCTTAGTGTGCATTCACCTAAATAGGTGGTCAACACTACCGATGTTATTACACATTAGTCATTTTGTAATCACTTTTAGCTAATTTTTCATATTCCAATCAATTCATAATCATTTGAAATTGTCATGTCAATATTATCCATGTCATTGCATGGCAGTCATTTTTCATTCATACATCAACTACTATATTGTTCAAAATATAGTCATTTGATAGTCATATTGAAAAGCTATGTCAACATTGTCCATGTCATTTAAACTAATAGTCATTTTATAGTCATATAAAATAACTATAAGTTTCCATTGATTTGTCTTTTGCCATGAATGTCCTATGGATGAAAAAAATTGTGAACTAATGATTTTGTTATATCGTATGTAACATTATCATCCATCAATGACCAAAGCAACTCATTTATGACTATTTATTTTTTCATGTATGTTTAAAGGTTATATTGTATGATTATAGTCATTTATAAAGTCATTGAGGACTTTTAGTCATTGTTTTCTTGGTTGCAAAGAACAAGATTCTTTCTAGTGTTATTCACAAGTCTTAACTTAAGGTATGTACGTTTTAAACATCAAAAGTGATACGATATCACATGTGAAGTCCATCAAAATCATTACTTGAGATAAGGTTTGTTGTGTAAACCAAACCTAGAAAGTTGCTTCTATCATCATAATTGACCTTGAAAGCCTTTATATCAAAAAAGTTGCATCTCCTTTCAAAATTGCCAAGAAGTGGTAGTGATGGTTTCAATGTAATAGTTGTAATTGCAATGTCTCCCAACATATGGTTTTTTGGTGGTTGAAGCTTGAAATCTTGGAAAAATAATAATGTAAATTAGTGTTATACAATATGTTATACAATATGAGAATGTGAGAACTTTCAAAAAAACCATAAGCACAATACACATGAACTTACTCTAAGTAAATAGAAAAATAAACCAAGAAAATTTAATAGCCCTCAAAGATTACATGAATTCGGTGAAATGTGTGATTTTGAATGTAATTGATGATGAAGACTTGGATGAGTCCAAAAAAGGATAATGATTTTTTTGATAAAAACATCTCTAAAACATCAAAGTCACCCTCCTTTATATGCCTCCATAAAAGCACTTGCAAAGGTTGTAAATGTTAATAACTTAAATAATAATAAAAAGACAAATCCCAAAAAATAGTCACATGTGGCTACTGTGAAATAAAAAAAATCCCTAGTAATAGTGCAAGATTCCACCAACTATTGTATAAAATTAATAGCCTTTTATTTTCCACCTCTCCAAGTTGTATTCATCTTTGTCAAAATGTGTTCATCAAAGACATAATTGTGTATTATGTTAGATTTAAAAGCTTGAAAATCATTGACATGACTTTTGCATTCTTTGAAATGGAATATGGAATCCAAATGAAAGAATATTTAAAACAACTTTTATACAAAAACATAGATCTTAAGTTATAGGTTGAAAAAAAATGAAATTTGAATTTTGATTAAAGATGTGAAGGACACTTACATTTCCCAAATCTAAGCTTTGAAATTTCATTTTAATTATAGTTGAATGAAACTCAAATGTTGTTTGTGGGCCTTGTCTTTTTAAAGAACAAACAAACCAACACCCCATCATCTTAAAAAAGTGCCCTTTAAATTTGAAAGTTGGATTGTCTGTTTTCATTTTTAGCAAATTCTTAAGGGAACATTCTACGAGCTTAAGAGGTTGCTTTGTTTTCCATCTTCAACGTTGAGTTTCTAATTAGGACATCCAACAAAATGAGCTAAGCACCTACAAATGTGTACATCTTGAAACCTTTTAAACATTGTCACCAACTACTTATGAAACATTACACAAAAGTGAAGATGAAGATTGATGGTTAATAATCATCATATCTTTAAAAACAAAGAAAAGTATGTCATAAAAATACTCATCTTAATTCATTTTATGTAATATATTAAATGAGAAAATGTCTCCAAAACCTTAATATCAAAAACTCAAATTTCTTTCCTTACATGGAAATGTAAAGATACATGTAAAACACATGGGAAAAAATCAACATATTTCAAAAAAAGCCTCCATTAGTTGAACATAATTTGTTGTCAAGTAATCTTGTGTCAAATCCACATAATCAACGTTTACTGATCTGATTACACACAAGTGTCACAAATTTTCTTGATAGAAAAGGGGCAAAAAATCTCAAATACATTCTCCTTGTTCCTCCCTTGTTTTGTTTTCTTTGTAGTATTTATTTTTCCTTTTGTCTTATTAGCAGGCTTTGTTAAAATCACCTTCCTCTTCGCTTTTTTGGTTGCACTTGAGGTTTAAACATGAGAATAAAAAACAAACTTTGTAGTTAACACAAAAAATTGATGTTAGATTCAGAGCTAAATGTCTTCATGATTCTTAATCCAAAACTGATATTTGGTTTACATTTTTGTGTTAAATGAATGTCCAATTGAATAATAAAACAAACATGAATATCTATCTATGAAGGAAGGTATTTTGTTTGTTTTGTTTTGTTTTGTACTTATGAGATCCACTGAACCGGGATGTGTCAAATTGCATTCTTAATCTCTTTGGAAAGCTCTTGAGGAGAAGGGGTGCATCGGCTTGGTTCCATGCCGTTTGGACTTGCAGTGCAAAAGTTCTTGAACATTGAATGGTTTCTTTGCTGAAAATTAAATTAAATCATAGCTGAAAATTTCGGAGGAATTGGAATGTGCCTTTGGTGTTATTGGAAAGATCTTGATGAGCAGGATTTAATGGAATTTATTTGGTAAGATTTGGATTCAGAATGTGGGAGATCTGATTTTTAAGAGATTTCTGCCACTGAAAATTCAAATAAATTCCAAAAAAACTAGGTTTTGGAAGGAAAAATCAGTTGAGAATGTGGTAACACTTGAAGGCTTACCATTCAATTCAAGCATGATTTCCTTTCATATTTGGCTGTTCAAAATATCGATACATGCATTGCAAAACAATGTTCACATGTTGAGTTTCCCTATTTTTAAATGGGTTTACCCTTGGGCCAATGGCACAGGCCACACTAGTGCTTATTAAATTTGATATGTTTGGATTTTTTATTTAATGCATGAATAATATGTCTATTCTTTAATATGTTTTGCTCTAACATTTTTGCACAACCAAATCAAAGTTTATTCACTACAATTACACTGTAATCATAATTTAAATAATATTTCCTGCATATTGTTATTGCAATATTAATTGCTTCACCTTCATATATGGAATTGATATGCACAAACTAGCAAATGCAACCAAAAAAGAATCTTATGTTTGGACATCACATCCATTAATTTTGGCATACCTTGTGATCGACAAAAATTACAAAAAATGTAACATGCCAAATTAATAATCATTGGAGCTTGATCAAAACACATGCATTGAAAATTTTCATAACCAAATTTTAAGAATTGCAAAGCCATTTTTAATCTGAACATGACATTAATTCATAAACCAATTAAAAATCAAATGTGGTATACCATATTAAGATTTTGAAATATACAACCTTGAATATGTCCAAATGGACGTTGTAATAACTCGGCAAGTTTAACAATCTATTGGAGAATTTTTTTTTTTCTTAATATTTTGGTAGAATTGTTAGAATTTTAATAAAATAACATTATTCTTAAAAATTACATGGATTTTGACAATCCAATGAGAATATTGTCAAACTTATGACAATTTTTTATGAATAGGAACCGTGTTCAACCATGACATCCTAATTATAGGAACTATAATCAAGAACTACCTTGATTTTTACTTTGAGGAACAAAAAATAATAATTTATTTTTTATTTCAAACATATTTGACAGGTACATTTTGAGAGTATCTCAAAGGTTAATAAATTTCTTTATTCATAATTATTTATTGTCAAACTTGTTAGGCTACTATGGCATACATCATCAAAAAGTTATGGTAGAATTTATACATGTCTAATTGCAACAAGTTTTGAAAGTTCTTAAAGTTTTTATGAATGCAAGATATAAGTTTTAAAATTTTTTAAAAAATGCATAACAAATGTTTACACACTTGGCCACCATTCTCTCCTTTCTCTAGTTTTCAGATTAGGATTCAATCTCATTGTGATGATGCTTGGAAGAATCGTTCAGAAATGTGACATGCATTTTGGGTTGGTTTCTTCTTTTAAAAGGTTGAGAAACAAAATGAAGGATGATATCAATTTTCTGCTTGTCCTACGACTCATTGATAACAAAATGTGGATCAAGCTTCTGGATTGAGCTGGCCAAGCTTGTGCTAAAAGAAACCAAAATTATGCAAGCCTCTTGATCTCATTCCTTTTCTGTGACTCAAAAACAAAAATTACAGATCTTCTGAAAAAATGTGACAACCTCACAAAGGCAACACAGCTATGAAGAGCAACATTCTGTAGAGACAACCTTGCACAGGCAACACACAACTACAAAGAGCAACATTCTTTAGAGAGGCACTATTATGTTGTACACCGGAAGAGCAACATTGTGGAGAAACATGCTATTATGTTGAGTCAGTGTTAACAGTAATTCATTGGAACCACATGCGTAGAAAGCTATCTACCCTAAACACATCAGTTCCTTGGCAGCAGAGGGAAGTGTGTGCACATGCTCACTTGTTCCATGAAGACACAGCCCATGTCAAGAACAGCAGCGAATACAGGCACGGGGGGGGCTCATCTGCAGACACAAAAAATAGTTAGCAGGCAGAGTCAACTTCATCTCCATAAATCAGGTAGAGCTTGAGGTCCAGAACAAAATCCACACTGCCACCTGCTGGTGCTCTTCTTTGCTGACTCCCGCTTCTAATTCTCCATCCTTCAAGTCTGCCACCAGTCCATTTGCACAAACCCCTTTCGTGCAGAGCATCAATTGAGAGACCTCAATTTAATCCTTACCCCTCCAATACATAGAAATCAAACAAAATTGCTGTGTTTTGAGTGAATTGTAAGCAAAACACTCAATCATCAATAGTTGAGCATCATTGGAGACATGCACAAAAGAATCTGAGACTGAAAGTTTCATGCTTGCACTCATGTCACAACACATGCTCTTTGCCTCTCCAACTATGTTTTTGCCTTTGTGGTTCTCTTATTCGACAACAAACACATCCAAAAATATGCTGTGCATCGAGATTTTGGACCAGGAGCTTCACAAAAGCAGGAAAGCATTGATCACCAAATTTGCTAATGGAAAAGAAGTTATCAATGTGCAGCAGCACTAGACACAATACATGGAAGTTATAAACCAAAATGAATCTCATGGAGATGTGCTGCTACAAGGGATGGAACCAACAGATACTTCAACATTTGCTTCTTCTCTGCTTTTCTCCTCCTCATTGTCATCATCAGTCTCCTTACTGGAGTCGTCCATACAGCTGCTGCCTTCTTCTTCTGAATCTTCTTCTCTTCTTCCCTGACAATTTCGGTTCCCAAACTCCGGTGCCACTATGTTCAACATTTCACTTAAGGCCTCATGTTCCTCTGATATGCAGGGCACCAGAATTTGAGCACTGCATCTTGGGTTTGTCTGACTCAGATCCTCCACATTGACATTTACATTTGCATCTGCACCTAAAACAGGTCTTTTTTCTTCAGATGCTGGCACTCCTCTAATCCAGGACTTGCCTCCTAGATCACTGGTGGCAACTTGACTTGCCACATAATCTTTAGTGTCACTTTCATCACTGGTTCTACGTATGACCTTCTTTGTGGAGCCTCTGCCATTGCTAGGCATGGACTCATTCTCTCCATGAGCAGAGGCTGGGGTGCTCACTGCCCAGCTGCCAGCAACCTCTGATGCCAGTAGATCAGCTGTGCACATGGAATTTCTACGACTGTGCAGGCTTCTAGACTCAAGTACATTCAATCCTCCCTCTGTATCTCTCAAGCTTATTAATGCCTGTGCTCCTATAGTTCTGGTATCATCAACATCCCCAGCTCTTAAGGTTGCATTCCATTTACTGCTGCTCTGTCGGGTTTCTCCTGCTGGCATCTCAGGCTGCTGCTGCTCATCTGTGCTGCCTTCATCCATGTTCACAGGACTTACTTGATTCTCCTCTCTTGCTCCAGCTCTATGCTGCTCCATCATGTCCAGTGCATCTGCACCCTTTTCTGTGTCAGCCATGGTCACACCTGTCATTCCAATCTTGATTTCAGAATTCTCACTCTGCAAAGCCCCACATATGCATGATTCAAGGGTACCAGTTCCAACTGCTCCTTGATTCTAGAACAAGCTGAAGATAAAAACACAAACTGAGCATGTGCAGTTTTGACAACCAGCTTTTCAACCACTAAGTACAAGAACAGCAAAAAGGCACTGAAATTCAGGAGTGACCACATGATTTGAACAATTCCATCTGCCCTAAACCAGCCAAGCATCAAGTACGTTCTCTTGTCCATCAGTACCTGGTAGAGAGTGTAGACCTTCAGTGTCCACAAGCTGAGTGTATCCAGCCTCCACATTTGTGGTGGATAGGTGTGCACCTTGCTTGCTGCTAATAGTATCCCCAAGGTCACCTGGATCTGTGGATTCTCTAGGATGTGTAGAATTGCCCAAAGACCCTGGCAAAGTAGGAGCCACTACACTATCATCATACTGTGTATCTGCAACTATACAGTCCCCAATGACAGTCCCTTTCGCCTGTTCATCCTCATGGGGTTGGCTGTCATTGTTTGTACACCTGTTTGGCACCATTTTGTGACTAGACTGGGCATCTGTATCAACCTGCATAGGCTGACTTGCAGACCTACTTTGAGAAGCTCCCCTTTGCTCATCCCTGCTTGCCTCACGGTTTTGCATCCCAGCAAGATCAGATGCACCTTGCTGAGCTCTTGGACGAGTGCTTGTACCTAGCATATTTTCTTGAAATTTAGTCCTATCACTGTTGCCTTCATCAAGATTCCGCAACAGCATTGCCAGCTGGCTCTGCTGCCTCTCTTGCAATGCTGCAATTTCAGCAGCAGTGGCATGGAATGCACGCAGTTCACTTTCTCTGCCACATAGAGAAACATTTGATTACCATTTAGCATGTGTACTCACTGTGGGCACCCATCCAAAAAACTGAGTAGAGACACCATTGAAAGAACTCAACTAGCTATACTACTTTTGAATCGAGGTGCTGTTTTTTCCGTCCATCAAAATCAGTTTCTACATTCAGCAGGGAAAATTGCATCAAAAAAGGAAAACTGTGAAAGGGCTTTTCCCTAGACCAGGATATTAACAAGCAGGTACATATCTATGAGATTGTAAAGAAATCTCCACGAGAAGGTAACACAACAATGAGAAGGTACACTGCAACATTCAAGAACCTCAACCAACACTTTCATAATGTCCCAATTTGTATATGACAGAGATTTTTTCAAATGAACCAAGCCCCAGTTTAACAGATAGTGTGGAGCCATTCTTGATGAGCAAAAGGAGTTAGGGTTGTGCTTCAATGCACATACCGGAGCATTATGCGCTCTTGAGCACTTTGCAATTGCTGCTTCTCCAGTGTCAAGTTCATAGTACTGGCTTCCATTTCCAGCTTTAGACCAGAAATCTGGGCCTGGGCCCTCCGACTTGCTCCCTGCATTTCCCAAACCAACCTGCCCTTAATCACAGCAACTTCTATGCACTGGCAAAAGAGCACACTTACTAGTCAAGTGAACCTAAGGTAGAACCAAAGTGTCACCAAAGTGTCTCTGAAGACATCCCTGTAAGGCAAGAAACCCCTCAATGGTTTTAAACAAGCATGCTCAGATGAGTGAGGAGTGCAGGCCCCCATCTTGTATTCAGATTTCCAGAAACAAGAATGGTTCTTTCCAGTTCTTCTACTAATATGATGTCAAATACCAGCTCATGAGTCAGCATCCTAGTTAGTGCATCAGTACTCACTGCTGAAGGTTTAACAACAACATCTCATCAGTATTATTCCCTCTTTACTACCTTCTCATCTTCCAGCTCTTCGCAGACTTGCTGCAACTTCTTTTCAAGCTCAGCTGTGACCTACATCATTCAACATATCCTCATAAGTATATCATGGAGTTGTCATTCATGCAACTTTAGGCCACCCAAACACAAACGTGAGAGATCTGCTTACCAGGGTAGTGGAAAGTTCAGAGGAAAGCAATGCATCAATCCCAATCCTCTAGACCAGTTGAAGATGTAGATCTCTGGATCACTTGAGACTGGTAACTATGACGATATGATAAGCTTCTTAAATCCTTGAGGGATGGCCTTGGAGCATTAAGCCCTTTCATGGTGACTCACCTTCAATGCATTTTCTTTGGACTTTTTCTCTTCCTGTAGTTGAGCCTCTAATTCTTGCTTTTCACATTCAACAGCCTTAACAGCAGCCTTTTCTGAAACCTGTAAAACAAAGTTGAGAAGTTCACTTGCAATGAGTTCCAGATAGTTCTTTGTTTTTTATTCTAACTCCCCATAGACACCTAGAAGACCATCTCTCTACCTATGGAGAATTGAACTATACCTAGATCCCAAGCTCCTAAGTCAACAACATGATACTAGGGGAGTGAGGATGCAACCAACTGGAACTGAAGATTCTCTATCTGAGACTTAGTATTTTATTCACAAAATAGATCTTTCACTATGTACATATGACAAAAGCATACACATGATATGTACCAGCTTCATTTGCAAGCCTTCAGAAACAAGCTGGTGCTCCTTCTCTGCATCCTGCACATTTAAAGGTGGCAACTTGTCTGGATTGGAAACATTGTATTACAGATGCATTCCAGATGGCAAGAATAATTTGCATCCATCTGTGAAGTATAAGCCCAGTCCAACCAAAAGAACTCCTCTAGATCTCCAGGTATCCTCAAGACACAATGACCGATTAGGAACAACATGGAACAGTTGATATGCTGAAGGCTGATAAAGGAGAACTGGACCTTAAGAAGTACAAGCAAATCTTCCTGCTGCATCCGCATGGAGGAAACTGCTTCTTTATGAGAGTTGAGCTCTTCTAAAGCTTCATTGCGAACCCTTTCTAACTCTTCTCTCAAGCTGCCTTCTGCCTCTGCCCGTTCCTTCATGTGCTGCATCTGTTCATCCTCCAGTACCTTCTCAAGCTCTTGAATAGTTGTCCTCTGGCTGCATGCAATAGATAGAAGTTAAGATATGAGATCTTGAAAGTACACATTCAACAAACTCTAAAAAGATCCAGCTCCTGGGTATGCATCTGCCAATGAAAACCACTGTCTAGGCTAAGACATGAAGCAGAACATGAGCCAAAAAAAAAGGGAGTCAAAGAGCACCGAAGGATCAAAGAAGATTGAAGGACTTATGTTACAGTTCCAAATAGAGTTCCTAAGAGTTGATTGATGCAAACCTGTTAATAACATCTTCTGCCTCAAGCTGTGACTGAGTGGCAAAGGCAAGTTGCTGCTTCAGTTCTTCAAGTGTGCTCTGCTGATGACCACACACAGCTGCACTTGCTTCAAGTTCCTTTTCTCTTTGGGTGAGCATTGTTTGCATCTCATCCAGTTGAGACAAAAACTTCTTGGTGATGGATGTCCTTACTTCTTTCATCTCCTGAGAAAATCAAATCACAGGAGCTTAATAAATCTCCAGATGTGGATTGATCCTATTCAGAAAGACCAAGGTAAAGCCATATTGGCACCCATTGTAGCAGGACCAAGATGTGAAATACCAAACACAAGGATCAAGGATCATGAGCTTGGATCCCATTGATTTTCACCAAATCTCAAGATTGTTAAGGCGACAAAATTGAAAATTATAAAGTAAGCTCCACATGCCAACAGAAAAGGTTAAGAGCAAAGAAGGTAACAAACCCACAAGAGCATGGCGTTCCTCAGCCAGATGATACTCGGCTTGCAACTTTTCAATAGTGAGCACATGTGCTTTCAGCTCCTCCTGTAGCTCCTGCTCCCATCAGACAACCATTGTTAGCTACTTTCTGTGATGGTAATGACCATGCCTGCTATATACAATGTTTTGATGATCACTTTCAGGATGTTTCTGTATGCTCAAGGAATCTCTTGCATTTGATTGAGCTAAACAGGTTATAACTAAGGGCATTCAAAGTTATTGAGCTCACATCATTTGCCCGCTGCAACTGTTGGACATCAGAGAAAGAGATAGGCCCATCATGAACCCCACTCCCAAGACCCCTGATACGCTTCCCATCCCCACAAACTCCTTCCTCAGCATCCTCTGCATCATTGTTTCATCCAGTTAGCACCATTAACAAGTCAAATAAGTTAAGGTTCAATTCCATTCCATGAATGAAGCTCAAACTGGGTGAACTTTACATTTCATTGATTGCTGACATTCTGGCTTCAGGCAGTTATGACTATTGCATACAAGTTTCATTAAGGTTGATACATACAGGCCACTTGCATTTGGCATATATGGAACTCCCCAACAAAGCTTTCCATGATAATCATCTAGAAAATTTTCCCAGATGTTGTAAAGTAGGATATAAACAAATTCAAACACATGATGGGAAAGGATCCTTCCAAAAGAGCCAAAAGCCTGGGACTTTTGTGCACCTCCCCAACACATTTTGTTTCAGCTTCAAAGGACTGACAGAGGAAGAAATATGCTTGCTAAATCCTTGCATGGCAAATATGGAACCACTAGCTTGAAGTTAGTCAGTGTAATCAAAGAGCACTCACCCGCTAAGGAGCCCTTCCTCTTGTGAGGATGGCATGAGGAAGATGGCCCAGTCCCATTTGTAGGTCCCAACACCTCTCGATACACAAATGCAAATGCATTATCTGTAGCAAAGGAAGCAAATCCTCGGAGGATTAGATGTGAGCAAAACTTCAACAATGCACAAACAGGATGAAGACATCAAAATGAGGCAGAGGAACTTTCCAGCTGTCTCATCGTGCTGAAAAAAAAGAACCCCAAATTACACCTACCAATGAGGATGAAACATGACTTACCATTCTCTGGTGCTCCAAGCAGTGAGATTACATCCCCATGAACCAGTTCAGCTTCATCACCATTTCTTTGCAGTCTTCGCTGGTTTATGTATGTTCCATTCGAGCTTAAACACCACACATGTCCAACCCACAATGTTATGCAAGAGGAAATTTACAGTTCCCTGAAAGTTCAGTACATCCATCTCAAGTTGTCCCAAACATAGCAGCTGTAGCCTAACTAGTGACGCATATCCTTATGAACCAAAAGCACAGCTAAACCTCATGATAGCAATGAAGCCAATGGTATACATGTGAATCATACCTGAAATCTTTAATGCAAGCCACCAATCGATCACCTGGACCTTGAATGTGGTTGGAGGGTACATTTTGCCCATCAGGACCCAACAATTTTCGGTATATTGCACAATGCCTTGCACTAACATTTGGGGACTCAAACTGGCAGCTAGCCTCCTTGACAATGCGACCAAGAAGATGCTCAGAGCTATGCAGCATAATGTGGAAACCCTGCCATGATCAACAGCCACAGTTTTTAAAAATTGCTTACAGCCGAGTTCCACTAACCAATGGAGAAAAACTTGACACATGAGGTTCTGTGACCTATATCATTTTGGTTTGCTAAGGGAATGCTGGAAGTGCAATATCTTGGTGTCATTCAGGTCGAGAACTTTGGGGTCCCATCTACCATGCATTATTCAAAGTAAGAAGTGCTGCCTCCATTCAACAAGATACCAGCAATGTCAGTGATCAGTTCACAGTTGGCTGATAAAATTTCCAACTCAAAATTTTCTGGTTGCATCCACATCACCCAGTCATTGCAACAGTTAGCTTCAAGAAAATCTCCAGAATCTGACTTGTAGACCTAGAAATCTTTCTGTGCGGCAGAAGAGAACGAAGCACCTGTGGGACAGCCTGCAGCAGTGACTATTGCAAATGAAACTGTACCTGTGGCTGTGTCCAGATGTTAATGCAACTTTCTTTCTTTGTCATCTTTCTTGCCTTCTGAACATCAGGATTCTACTCTGCTATGTCCTGAAGAGCCTGTGAGGCATAGAAAGTTAAAACAGTGAGTTTACAATGTTTCCACTCTCAGTATGCCTGCCTCCCACTCCAGTATCTTGCTGGGTTCAAACAGAAATAAGGGTGAAAAATGCATCTGGACAACAGAACTGTACAGAATTTCAACCATGTCCATTGTGACCTGTCTGCCAATGGGGCAAACACTTGTGATAGCAGAGGTCTCAATGCTATTCTGCATTGGACTGAGACAGTATTGACGGGAGCATTTACCATACCAAAATGCAGTGATGCAGAGAGAGACCCCAAAAATATGTGTATTGACATAAAGGTACCAAGTAAGATGCAGCAGAGTCTGGAAACCCAATAGAGAGAAGCATGAAAGTTCACACCCTGAGAACCCTCAAAAAGTGGGAATATTAAACACCAGATGCATTTTGCTTGTGCACAGATAACACTAGTGACAGGCAGGTAGGGTTATCAATCCCAGCTCCTTGCATTAATAGTCAATGAAACCCTAATTGGCTCCCAGATTCCAAATCTGATACCGACTGAATTTGCCACTAGTGCAACATACTGCTCAAGGATTCGAATCAAGCTGCAATTTTTTTTTTGTGGGCTGCCATCAACGCCATCTCTACTGGCGTATACCAACATTCGATACATTCTACAACACCTACATGGAAGCGGAGATTTCTTCCAAACTCAAAAGTCCAGAAAAAACAGGAAAAAAAACAAACAAAATACAAACTCACAAGGGTTATAGAGTGTCGCAAGCAGCAGCAAAAAGTGGAAGACACACGCACGAACTCATACCTGAGGTCGTTTCCTGGCTCTGTCGGAAACAGCCGTCAATAGTCCCCATAAGTCGGAGCGCGAAATAGGCAACGGCTTGGTGGCCACCCTTTGCGCCATGGCCAGCACATCCTTGGTAGTGGGTGAACCTGAAGAAGTCCTCTGCTGCGACGAGGAGGAGGAGGAGGGGCATGAAATAACCGACCCCGCAGCAGCCTCCCCACCACCACCACATCCTCCAACACAACTTACTCTCCTTCTCGCATCCCCATTCCCTACTACAGAGATCACATCCACTCCCTTATCTATGACTACACTGGCCATGGAACCACCACCACCACACCACACCAATTTCTTCTTTTACTTCTTCCTCCTAATCCACCAGCATCTCTCTACTGCTTGTGCTTTCCTCGGCTCTTCTTGCACGGAAACTTCATTTTGAGTCTCTCAAATTGTCTGCAGCAACGACCAGATGGTGCGTTCATTATAAAAATTGCCGCAAATGCATTGAAGAGGAGGAGGAGGAGCAGGGGAGAGCAAGGCGAAGAAGCTTGCTGCAGCAGCAGCAGCCGCGAGCTGCATTCCACACGTACTCGTGAAACGCGTGAAACTGGGAAGACACGGGAGTGAAGGGAGCGCGG
>Ga0116227_10006122_pt1 | contig 24661 bp, 22 predicted proteins | sample S1TSphgellanicum_FD_89693 | JGI IMG/M metagenome (GOLD analysis project Ga0116227, IMG submission 89693) | Host-associated microbial communities from peat moss isolated from Minnesota, USA - S1T2_Fb - Sphagnum magellanicum MG | ecosystem: Host-associated > Plants > Peat moss > Unclassified... | reverse complement strand
TCACAATTTCTGTAGTATATCACAAATGTGGCCAATCAAAAGGAATTTTTTGGGGAATGTTTCAAAGGTGATAAAACTTTTCCCCTGATCATTTTGCTTGCAAAATGGGTTTACCAACTAGTACCCATTTTACAAAAAACAAGACTGTCCTTAGAGCTACAAAGATCCAACATACCTGCACATCAGCATCTTCATCTAGCTCTTCAAATGTCTTCCCAGCACGAAGTTTCTCAAGCTTTAACTTCAACTTGTCACGCTCAACCTGAGTTCCACATCAATTTGATATAATCAGCCCTAAACAAGAATGCCTTGGAGAATGCCATACTGAATAATGGCCATCACGTTGAAAGAAGCACAAGTCCAACTATGACTCTCTACCTTCAGGACTTCTAAGTGATTTTACCAGATTCATTCATCATCTCATACAGGTCAACACCGAGAAGACTGCCAAATGAGATGGTGACCACCAGTCAATTTTTTTTGCATTTACAGGACACACATTTTTTTGGACTGTCACAAGATTCTTTTTAGATGCCTTTTTGTTCAACAAATTCTGAGGAGAAAAACATGGAAGTTACCATATATGAACACTCAGTTTTTGGAGGTTTAGACTCTAGAAAATGTCTACCGTTCTCTCAAACCTGTAGGCAAATTTGGCTCTTTCCTCTTGTGGATGGTTGCCACTATGGCTACATCACAAAATTGAAAAGAAAACAACCTAGTCTCCACTGACCTGTGACTCCACAGCAGTTTGGGCCAATGACTCAAGTTGCCCACGAGCTTCTACTAGCTCTTTGCGAAGGTCCATATTGCTAGCTTCAAGCCACACTATCTTTTGCTTCATCACCTGCACAGAATTCACATGGAAGCAGTGCATAAATGGTCAAGTTTGAACTACAAAAGTTCCTCTTCACCTGAGATCATTGTAGCACATTGCCTTATTCAGTAAGAATGGTACAAGAAAGTACTTAACAAGTAAAACTGCTGGAACTTTTATGTCATGACTTCTCAGTTTTTTAGCCTGATACCTGTACTTCTGTGGAGGATGGACCTCCAGCACGCACACAGAGAAGTTCTGCCTGCATAAGCTCTAATTGCTGACGCATTTGCTGCATCTCTGCCGCCATCGGATCACGGTTAACCTGCACCGCCCACAAATTGAACCATCACTTTTTGATTAAGATAGTTCTTCAAGTCAAAAAACAAGTCTGATTGGTGGTGACTATTCCACACAAGAAACCTTGGTTCAAGAGGATGGGTATGGTACAGATCAGATGGCCCACTCTCAGAACAGCAGGCTACATCGGCATTCACAATTTCAGGAGACAGTATGCACAATACCATGCACTCCAAAAACCAACAACAGAATCCAGGCAGAGAGGGGCAAGCATCAAAATGGTCAGATTTTGATCTCCCACCGTTGGCTTGTTTTGGATGTTGCGGGCTCGGTTGGCATATTTTAATGTATTCAAGGTCTCTTCGGCATTTGAATCTGCTGGACTTACACAAGCTGCAGCAACAAATCACAACAATCGTAAGTGGAAGAACAGCCAGTAGCACCAAGTAAATAATCTACGGTTCAATAAAGCCTTTGCGAAGTGTTTGTTTCAAGGTTCAAATAACTCACCAATCATGACAGTCCTGCTATTTCCTCCTAGTGAATCCTGAAAAGTCCAAGAACCTTGCACAATGTCAAATCACTACACCCATAGGCAGAGAGAATTGCAGGCTGAGAAAAACCTGAAATTTCCACACCTATGAAAATGTAGTGTCACTGGAAGTACCTAGACAATATTGAGGAAAGACATCCTCAATTGACTAGGAAAAAGAATGAGACACCAAAGACACAACCCAAGAAGAAAGTCAAAAAGCTGTTTCCACCTAGGGAGACTGGAAAACCCCAATTGGTGAGCAAATGCCTTGCCTGTAAAAGTCGAGTGAGTTTGCTATCACGGTAGGGTACATGCCCTCCTTCTCTACGCTTCTTGTCATCACCTAATGCACTAATTACATTTCCGAGGGCTAGAAGTCCCTTGTTTATGTGCACCCCTGAAACAAATAGGAGAAATAAGTCCTTTTTAGAATGGTCCCATGATCATCTTTCTTGCCTTCTACATGATAGGCAAATACAACTCCATAGCTAGACATAGGGATAGAACTTGCATGTAATCAAACCTTCTTTAAAGCGTGCACCATCAGCTCCAGTTCTTTTTGCCCTTTCTGATCCAGCCAGGTCCACAAGATGAAGCTTTGCACAAAGATACTCCTCACCACAGTCTTCCAATTTATCCCATTTGCGACGCTGTTCTAGGGTTATGGTGAATATGGCATGTGAACGACTGACACAACAACCCCAACACCCACAACAAAAAGTTTGTGAAAACATTCCTGTGCTCTTAAGTACTACAGTTCACACCTCAATATTAAGAATCAGTGCAAAATAATCTACATCTGCATGCAACTAAAATAATTGACAAAAAAGAAACTCACAAATTGATAGGACTTCTTCATTTTTCAGAGAGTAATTGTGAGAATTGCTAACCTTGACTGTGAATTCATGTTGGTGCTACCAGTAGCACGGCAAAGAGATCCTCGTTCCAAACAGGCTGACATTTCCTCCAGACTCTTTACATTGACCTCCGTTACACCAGACAACATTATCCCTCCACTGATTGTTTCTCGAATCTGTATAGGTGGTTTTCCATTCCCCAGTCCCTTAATACCTGCCCCAAATGCTGCACCCATTGTCCCTCCCATGTAGCCATACTCTGCTGAGGAAGGGTTTAGATCCAAAAGGTCATGCACTTCCTCCTTTAGAATCTGCAATGCTCAAGAACAGTCCCACTGGTAAATTGCAGAGCTCCCCCTTCAACTTTGCAACAATAAGCAAGGTGTTTGGGGCCACACTATATGTGATGCCCCCAAAGCTGTGTCAAAGAAGCTGTCAATCTGCAATGCAAGAAAGCTGATTACCTCAATGAATGAGACTCGAAGCTGGAAATCTGCCTCTTGCTTCAGCATTTCAACTCTGTTAAAGATGGTCTCCATGACTTGGGAGATAACTCCTTCTGTGTTGCCTCGCACTGTGTAACCTGTTCCCATAGTGTACGTCTTCCCAGATCCAGTCTGAAGAGAGAAACAACCCCCCAAGGTGTTCAGTGACCAACAGACACAGCTTACAGGAGCCTATTCTCTGGTTCTAAGACAGTCATCAAAGCCAAGAGTGGCATTGAGTTTCCCACAGAACTGTCTACTTTGAATTCTCTACAATGCCAGAGCAACATATGTATCACAAAATTACATTGCAGCCACAACACCTATGTGACAAGAGACATGTCCAAATTCCAGGAGAGAAAAAAGTTACACCTGTCCATAAGCCAACACTGTTGCATTGTAGCCATGGAATAGTCCTTCCACAAGAGGCTTCACACATTTGTCAAAGATAGAGTCCAGTGGGAGAGCTGTACTACCAAACACATAATCAAATGTGAAAGAATGGTGACCAATTTGCACCTGCCAAAACGCATACATAACATCAATCTCTCTTTTGTGCTCAGAACATAAATCTGCTGGAAGAATTCTGGTTCACATGCACATACATCAATCTCTCTTATTCCTCACAGCACAAAACCAGTTGGAAGAATTTGGGTTCCCATGCACATACATGAATCTCTCTCTTTCCTCACAGCACAAAATGGGTTGGAAGAATTCTGGTCCCATGCACATACATGAATCTCTCTTTTTCCTCACAGCACAAATCTGCACAAATGTGCTTGAAGAATTCTGGTCCCATGCACATACATCAGTCTCTCTTCTTCTTGATAGCACAAAATGCTAGAAGAATTCTGGTTCCCATGCACATACATCAATTTCTCTTTCTCTTTTTCCTCAGAGCACAAATATGGGCTGGAAGAATTCCAGTTCTCCTGCCTGCAAGAAATCTCTAGCACCCACCTCCTGGGTGATAGTTTCAAACCCATAAACTCCTTGCATGGCATAAAAACTTTGCTGTTTGGATTGATGTGTAAAAGAATCATGACAAATTGTCTGAAGCAAAAAAAATTGTCCATCTCATCTCCAGAGAAAGCTTGTTTCAAAAGGCATAGAAAAGAGCCCACAACCATAAACCAGAAAGGAATGAAACTTCATAAAAAAGCAAAGGCACAAACTCTTCTGCTTACTTGTGGTTCACCAGGGACAATCGTTATACAATCCTTGCATCCTTGTACACGCTCCATGGCAATGAGAGGCCGAATGTTGACGGCCACTTGCACCGCCTGCGTCGTTGCTGCTTCTTTCTCGTTCCCACCATTCTTCTCCGCCTCCACCGGTGAAACCACAAAATCCTCATCACTGCTCGTCCTCATCGGAAACAAACCCCACTTCTTCTTCTTCTTCTTCTTCTTCTTCTTCTTCTTCTTCCCTACTACAACTCTTCTCAATCGAACAAAGACCCACCCACCCACTCACTGCAACACCTAACCGCTTTCAACTCGCTGAAATCAAAATCAAAACCAAAACAACATCCCCAAATACAACAACAGCGGCTGCAGCATCCAAATCTTCCCTAAACCCTAAAAAAATTTCCAAATCGGAAAACAACCCAACATGAATCACATCAAAATGCCATCAATTTTCACATCTAGAAAATACAAATCAAGCATTAATAGAAACACTCCTTGAAGAAGAAGAAGAGCAACAACAACAACAACCGCAGACCCACACAAGCAGAGATTCTACGATCCCTTCTTGCTTCATCATACAGAAATATCGTTGAGAAATCCAAGCGCGTAATTCAAACCCAATTACAATCTCATGAAACTGATGCTAATGGCCATCTTTCTAATCGAAGATCGCAGTTAAAGTCTTAGATGGATTCTCCGCTTTTTTTTTTCCTTCTTCCTCTTCGCAGTTTCTAAGCGCTGACTGCTTCTCGACTAAGGAGCAAAAACGGCCATGTACGTATGAATATCACATACGTATTTCATACGCATACATACTAACGCCGTATGTGCCTCATTGTTGGATGCCGTGGCACAATTAGAACGGTTATACACATTCATCCATGTGGGCATTGGATTACAGTCAGTAATATTTTCTTGGTCCCAATTCTCCTTCTCGACTAGGTAGCACAAAACGACCATGTACGTATAAAAGATCACATACGTACTTCATAATCGTACATATACTCGTACATAAATACGACGACGTATGTGCCTCATAGTTTGATGCCATAGTACAGGCAGAACGGTTGTACACATTCATCCATGTGGGCATTGGATTGCAGTTAGTAATTTCTTTTCATGGAGTTACGTTTCTTGGGCTACCTTTTTTATTTGGGTAAAACTTTTTTTAGAATTTTTCTTTTAAATCTATTTTTTATTCAATTTTTTTTTCTGCACCAATGAGTGAATTTGACAAAATTTTCGGATTTTTTTTACAATAAATTGGAAATTAATTTAATTCATTCTATTTTATTTTATTGTATTGTCAATTCAACTGATATTCACACCAGTGTTGTTCACACTATTATTGGATCATGTTCACATTATACAGGTTTTTAGGGTTAGGGTTTGCAAGGGAGGGTGGCAACTGATCTTTTTTCCTGCCAATGGTTGCAAGCACCAGCCAACCATATTTTTGTGTTTTGCTTGAGTGTTTTTGTGCAGGTTGTGTTTTTAGAGTGTTTTTTGAATTTTTTTGAATTTATTTATTTATTTCATAATAAATTAAATTATTACTTAATTATTTATTTTAATTTTAACTTTGTCAAAAATAAAGGAGCTGGAAAAAATTTAATTTGGCAAATGGATGTGTAATTCTTCACATAAAATGCAACACTCAATGTTATGAATAAGGTTTTCTTCAATTTGAACATTTATGAGGATTCAAATCCTCTTGAACTATATGTATTAAATGGGTTTAGATTAGAAATTACATCTTTTTAAGGGATTTTAGGTATGAACAAAGAATAAACAATAATCTCATATTAGGTCATATAAGATATGCATCCGAGTAATGAATATTCACATTGACACAATGTTGGCCAATTATTTTTTTAAAAATCGTAAATTGTTTACATGGGTTCAAGGTAATTAATCATTTATTTTTCAATTTTGGGATAGATCTAAAATGAAAAACATCCCAAAACAAAATATTGCATAAAATGGCAACACACCTATAAAGGCCATTAAAATAATAACTCTCTAAATACAAAACAAGGTGTGATCAAATAAGGAGAAAAACTAATCATCCAATTTATTAACACAAGCCTTAATTTGGAAAAAAAATACTACACTTGACATAGTACATGAATAGGTTTGGCATAAATTGATCGTTTTTGCCGAATTTTTGGAAAAATATTTATGACTTGTGTCAAAAAAAATTTAATCATTATAAAATTAAGAATTTGCAAGTTTTAATTCTTAACTGTTGGCTTTCAATTATCAAGTTTGAATTACAAACCTTAAAGTTCAAGAACTTAAGACTAAGACAATCTAGACACATTATTAAGGTGTCCCATAAACATAAAAAGAATGTGTTTCTATTTTTTATAACCATTACCTATCGAAATTTTCAAAATTAAAAAAAATCAAGTGCCAAACTTAAATTTTTAATTAATTATTTGGTAGTTTATTGCCGAATGTAATTAAGGAGTACAATATACATGTCCAAAAACACACAAAAAATAAAATAACACACAATATATAATGGAAACATTCTATTAGCATTGTGACCATACAAAGTGCCTAATGGCTCTTACATGGAGCACCAAAAGACTAAAGGGGCAAATCAAGGTACAATTGTTTAACTAGTTTAACTTCCATCTCAAATGAATGAGTGCATGTGTAGGCATTTAGTTCAATGTTTAACTCATGGTTTAATTAGTGCATATTTTGCATTGTGTAACTTATGGCATAATTTACTCTATATACATCTATGTAGATCTATGCAATTAGGTAATGAACTATCCATAAGATCTCAATTCCAACAATATATACACATGAATATTTCAAAAGAGGAAAAACTTGGGTATGGGTGAATGTAAATGGTTACATCAATGGAAGTAAATAGCAAACCTAGATATATTCTAAGGTTATTATAAAATGATACTAGTCAATTATGATTCTACATATTAGGGTGTATACCTTCCGAAACCTTATATAACAAACCAAAATTGGTTTAAAACTATCAACAAATTATCAAATCTCTAATTTGTTTTAATTGCAAAATTCAATTTCTTTTCAAATACATGAATATTGCCTTTAGATGGCATTAAATAATAATAATAATAATAATAACTTCTTTTTTCCTAAGAAAAAAATTTAAATTCTTCACACAAAAAAAACATTGGGGAAAAAAATAATTATCATAAATTATTTTGTATTAGACCATAGACTTTGTCATCTGTCAATTAAGGCACATGTGGCCTACATTGTGGAGGAGTTACACCAAAATGACACATGAATCAACCATCAAATTGTTGATTACAAAATTCAAATTTGGGTTTGACACCAAATTGTTTAGCTTTGGATTGTTTCATCATATAAATCATAATTATAGCTTTTCATTATTCAAGATGGTCATGTCAAGGTCTTTCACATGTTGGCACAAATCAAAGACTTAAACCCTAGATCAAATTTTTTTTGGGGTTGATTCATGTTTTGTAACATTTGTAAACCACTCATATGTGGCCATGTGCATAGATGTTATAAAATGTCCCACCATTGGGAGGTTCTTCACCAATTGTTTGGCTAGATGACATTAGATCAAAGTTTGGATTGACAAGCCAATGTAAATGGATGTTATGGTTGTTATTTCACAAACACATCAATTCCGTTGGTGTGGACTACCTTAACACCACCAAAGGTGATCCAACAAGCATATTAACTCATCCTTAGGTCACTCACATGTTTGATGAATGTCATATTGGATCCAAGACATTACTTGAATGCATGGTTGGTCATGATGACCACCCACCTTTGGCGATGGTCAACAATGTTGGCTTTCCACAATTAACCTTACCAACATTCAAAAGTTTTCCATGTTCTCATGCATTTAAAGATGGAGGCTTGGGATGATTTAAGATTTCTATCCATTTAGTATGGAGGAGCCTAGTATGGATGAATGAAAAATGGTCATGGGCTTTTACATTAGCACCACAAACCATGTGTTTGACATTTTTGAATGACCTCATAGGTGGATTTTGGGACAAGTTATGGACTTTAATTATCACACATGGTTTTTAAATTTGACCTTTAGTTGACCAAACACATTTCACATAGCCTTTCTCACCGCCCCCACCCTACATCTTCATTTATTGCATTGCAAATTAGAATAATCATGTTAGTGCAAGGGGGCGACGTTGTAACAACTTGAGTTGCATATCCTTGGCATATGTGGGATTATGAACACCAAGAGGGATTTATGGGTGTTGGGAAAAAGGTTGGTGTTTTGGGGGCATCAAGATAATGTAAAACCTTCCAATGTTTTACATAATACTCACAAGTTGTACTCCTAGTTTCAAGTGATGAGGATAGTCCATCATCCTTGCCCAAGGTCCCGTTAACTATGCCAACGAGGGAACTAGATATTGGCCCAATGATTATAGGGGATGAAATGCACACAACTCAATAGTTATTGTAGGATTATGTTGGATGTTTATTTTCAACTTGAAAAAATTGGGTCAATTAAAAGGATAAAAGGTTTGGATTATATTGGAATATAATAATCCAATTTTTAAAAGACCTTACTTGCTTAATGATGTGGAGAGGACCTTAACTTAGGCTTGAACAATAGAATTATTAACCGAAGGTTTGGTGGAATTGTTTAAATGTGAATATATTTTGATAACAATGATGTCAACCAAAAAAGATATTTTCAACAATTAGATAAGCACTACATGTGTCAAGATTAACATTTACTGAATATTAACTTGCTTGAACAAATATGCCATGCCCTTGCCAAAGGAGATGTTTGACTACCTTGAACTTGCAATTTAATTATCAAGTGTTGTTATTAAAGGAAGGTGACAAAATCAAAATAACATTTTGAAGGATTGATCCTCATGGAAAAGTTATTTGTATGGATTCAAGTTTTTGTGATTTGGTTTGAATAGTATCGCAAATTTTCAAAAGGTCAATGCTAAGGTTGAAGCAATTTCATAAATTCCCCAACCAATGAATCTTAGTTGTATATGAGCTTTCTTAAACTTGTGTAAGGAAAATATTAAACATGCCAAAGGAAATGAATGCAATCGGTACAAGAGTACTGCTATTTTTTCCTCCAATTTGCCCATTTGCCCCCATCCATATTTTCTCAAGTGACACCCAAGCATGTTTGGAACTCGTAACCCCATATAACATGACATGTTTTGCACTTGTAACCTCACATAACATGCCAAAGTAATATGTTACATACCCCTTTATAGTGTGTTCATAACGTGCATAACATGGACTCAAAACATTCATATGAATGCGTGTAAAGGAAACATGCTCATGATGAGGAGATTTGATTATGGAAAGTGTCATGATAATGTATTTCTTATGAATGAATTGCAGGATTTAAGCTATCTGGTGCAGAGTTGGGTGCCATGGCCAGTTCGTGCATACTACAAACAAACACCAATTTAGACTTGCACCACACAATCACGGCAGCTTGACACTAGAAATGACTGCAGAACTCGCTGAGATTCATCCACCCACAACTGCAAATCAGATGTTCTACTTATTCAAAAGCTGGAGCAAACAACATTACAACCCTGCATCTTGGCACAAGGCACACATACATACATTCTCCCTCGCCATGACCCACACTTGGATGACCTATGTGCACAGTAGGGAGTGGTCACATGGTCAGCTCAAATGGGGTCATTCTACATGCACACACAACCAAACATTTATTAGGAATGTTATCTTCGATGTTGGCATATCCATTCAGCATGCACCTCAGAGCAAATCTTCTGCTGAACAAGCCACCCAGAAGAGTCAATGGGTTGATGAAACCTCCTATGAAATCTCGCCTGACAAAGCTTCTTCAGTAGGATTCCATCAGAATGGGGATATGGTGGCCCAAACACCCAGACAAATACTTGAATCCAGATCACAAGAGCGTTTGCTCACCGAGAACCAATGAATTGGACAACCAAGAAAGCAAACTTAATAACAGTTGCCAATGTTTGTGTTATGACACCTACAATATTTCTGACAAGATGTTGTTCCATCAAGAGGAGAGCTCTATGAAGAAGAAAAGTAAGAACATCATCTGCAACTGGAAGTGATGATCCATGGTTCAAGTGTTCTGGATGTAGTTACATCATCATCGTTGTCATCTCCAATGCGTCTGGAATTGACACTTGTATTGCAGGACAAGAAATCTTGTATGTCTTTTTCAAGTGATGAGGAGACAGAGCTGGGAAGAAGCTGAAGAAGCACCAGCAGCACCAGCCTAATACCACACAAGCTCACTCCAGACATTGAAAGTTCTTATTCCAAAAATTTTGAGAAGAAGTTATGTCTGAAGTGTAGAACTTAAACAGGATTTGCAACAGGAGTGCTGGCTTCGGGTGGAGGTTGATGATCCTCAGAGTAGCTTACCAAAATGGAAGGAGGGAAGAATTCTGCAACTACAAGGCCTGACAATAGACCCTTCTTTTGCCACCACCTCAGGCTGTACATCTCTCCTTGCAAGTTCCCAAAGAGGTTGTTCCATAGGGGATGATGCGACAGCAAGTGACTTTTCACCAGCATTGATACTCCCAAGAGCAAGTCCAAGGCAAATGCTGTGACAACCAGAGAAGAATCCTGCCAGGGTTGGTATTTTCAGAAGAGACCAGGAGGAGGAGGAGGGGCCCTGGCCAAATGCAAAATTTCTGCAAACTGACAATCAGCCAGACACTTGCAATCAACAACAGCACATTTGTAAGAGACTCAATCAGCCTGGATCCAACATCAGATCATCCCCCCACACTTCTTGAGGACTTCAACTTCTGTAGAGTGCACAAGCAGTCGATAGTCAGCAAGTCCATCAATTGAGGCAACAATTTGTCAGCTAATAATGCACAAGAGTCCAGTACAACGACACCAGCAGTTACTTCAATGATCCAAAATCAAAGTCCTATACACAAAAGTTACAATGGACAACCAGCATGGTGTCTGCCATTCTTCCTCCTAGTGGAGACAGCACACTCCATGTGCAACAACAACAACAACAACAAGCTTGCTCCATCAAAAGAGTGAATTTTGCTTTCTCAAGTTTGTTTTAAGTTGCCCTGTTTGAGTTCCATGTTGAATAAAGCCATGGAAGTTGAGACAAATGCACGCCCAAGTAGAAGGTCCAAACCACCATCAAAACTCGCAACATAGTCGACAGAAACCAATCTCCACCCATGGCTGCAACAAGCTCTATCCCTCTTGCAAGTTGTCGGAATCGGTACACCGTGTAGACAATGGGTACTAAAGGATATACGGATAATCTATCATTGCTCATTAGCCTCTCATATGCCAACTGCCCACAAAACAAAAACCCCGCCGCATCATGTTAGAGGTCCTATAACACAAATCTTCACACAAATCTTTGCACACAAATCTTCCACACAAATCTTTGCACACAAAACTTCCATACAAATCTTTGCACACAAAACTTCCAGACAAATCTTTGCACACAAATCTTCCAATTGTTTAGACAAACAAAATCACCCAGCAAACGCCTACCTGAGCAAAAATTAGGGCAAGATAGGGACCGAGAGCGGGCAAGGCGATGCCGAGCTTGCCCACCAGAAGCGAAAGCACCAGAGTTGCAGCGGCGATGGCGACGCCCGCAAACGACACCGCCTTGGACAAGGCCGGCTCTCCCGCCGGATACCCTGTGTATTCCCAAGGACCTATCCAAGGAGGGGGACCCTCAGACGAGACTCGCTGGTGATGTCCCGTCTTGTCTGTCAAGACGAAGAAGGCATCGGCTGCCAAGACGAAGAGGACATCGTAACCGAATGCCGTAGCTACACCCAGTAGAAAATTCTTCTGTAGCTGTGCCACCAATGAAACAATCGCCGACGGAAGTACAATTGCTGTGGTTATCACTATGGGTCCTCCTAGCCAGAAATACTTGGATTGCTTCTCAGTGAAACTGGCGATTTTGTCCCTGATTGATGCCACATCTTTCTTTACTCGTCTCTGTGCTGCAGCTCGCGATGACCAATCACCTTCTTCAGCTTCTTCTTTTTCTTCTTCCGACCTTGTATTAAGCTGATCTGCCGTCCCATTCCCTTCAACGATTGACGAGTCCGACTCCCCTGCTGCTGCTGCTGCTGCTGCCTTACTCGTAGCTGCAAGCCGCACCACTCGCGGAGTTACATGACTCAGTGTTGTCGCCAAGCTGCTGATCCGCCTACTTCCACCAACAGTACTCGAGGAACAGCTTGATAACAAGAGCTGAAATTCAGCTCCAGAAGATCTAGTCCGACTCAAGAAACCGCCGGTGGACGAAAACCCAGCACATGAACAGCTCCTAATTCTGAGCCTTGATAACTGGGAAGCTGAAATTCCTACTGATGTGCACATTGCAACAACAACAACCCAAAATCCTCGAAGACAGAATTCTGAGACCGACAATCCAAAGAAAAGCTCTCAAACTTTTGTTAATAAAAAGGACAAACAAACAAGTTGCTTGGTGGTTCTTCCTTCCAAAGTAAACTCCGATCTTCTGTTTCTCGATTCTGTCTGCAAATTGTTTCTGGAATTCTTGCGTTCTTTCTCTCGATGACGATGCTGATGATGATGATGAAGATTTTGTTGTTGGGTGGTGGCTCAATGCGGATGGGATTGATTCCATGTGTCGGCTTCGGGGATGTCTGTTTGTCGGTTCTCAGAGTGACATGTGGAAGCGTAATCCTGGCTGCTTCTTGGATTTGTGACACGTGTGTCCATTTGTGAAGTGGGGTGGGTTGGTGGAGTTTCCTTTCGGGCAGTTTTTTTAAATTAAAAATTAAAATTTTAATTTAATTTTAAACTAAATTAGATAAAATAAATATTTACATTTATAATATTATAAATTAATTAATTTAAAAATAAATTTTATTAATAAAAATTCGGAGGTTTTGTAAATAAATTGTAGTGTCCTTTGACAATTTTAGTGTTGCTTTGTGTTCAAGTTGTGCAAATTAACAACAATGAATCCAATTGAAAAGAAAAAAAAGAAACAATAATTTTTTTATTAATAATAAGCAAAAGATATGTGAGCTTGCCAAAATAATAATAATAATAATAATAATGAAGATCCAGTTGACAATATATAAACTCAATGTAAATTGTCACTAATTTTTGTACATTTTACAATGCCTAAGTTATGATATACAATATTAAACTTGGGCCCCATGTTGTTGCACACTACCAACAATGATCAATTGATGAAAATCATTAATTAATTAATTTTGTGAAAATTTAAGTTTCATTTAAATGAAAATATTGGATGAAGTTGCATGCAACTTGAACTAAATTGGATGAAATTGAATTGAATTGAATTTTAAATTTTAAATTCTATTCAAACATATTGAATGGAATTTCAATTCAATTCAACAATTGGATTAAATGTTAATTGAAATGAAATTATATGCATATTGGTGAAAATGGTATTCAAAATTTGCTTGTAAATATAGTGTTGAAAATTTTTAAAACTTTTGAAACTTGAAACAAATTTTCTTTACTTGGGAATGGGCTTCATAAATTGAAAATGTCAAAATGATTTACAAGTTATGAAACTTAAAGTTGTCCTACCTAAACAAGCTTCAATGAATCATTGTCATGGGAATTTTAGTTTTAGAAAAAAATTGAATTGGTTGTATAGTCAAACTAAAATGCACAATCATTCCAATCAAAGTTTTAAGATCAAAGTCCCATTTCAAATTTAAATAAGTCTATACTTCAAATTTGAAAAGGAGGGTCAAAAAATGGATGGCCAATTAAAATGGATACACTAAATCTCATGTAAATTAAATAAATTTCAACAAAAATAGGGATTAAAACGGAAGAGTAGTTGCAACCATCTTTGAAAACCTTTTGAAATTGGGATCAATACCTACTAAAATTAAGGCCTGTGGTATGGAATGAATGAATTCCCAATTTAGAATCGAAATTGATCAAGTTCACAAAATAATTTAACAATGGTTGAAATGTAATTTTAGATATGTACTAGTGTAGCTTGTGCCATTGGCCCAAATGTGAAGCAATTAGCCACCTCTTTTTTCCCTTCCAAAAACATTTTTTGTAATTTAATTAAAATTCCAATAATAAAAATATTCAAATTTTAATATCTCCCACATATCAAGTCCAAAAATTTCCAAATCACCTTCATTAAACAATATTCATTAAAGTTTTCCAACAATAACAAGAGTGCATTCAAATTACCCTACAAGTTTTAGTTTTGATTTAAAGAATTTTTTTATTGAAAAATTTATTCAATATTCAATAATTTTTCATCATAGGTTGAAACATTATGAAACCAAGTTAGGGCACCCCTATTCATTGAAGGTTTTCCAATGGTACCAAGCACAGAAAGGGGTGATGTGGTTTGGGAGATTTCAATGTCACAAATAATTGGTACATGTTTTTATCTCAAAAGGGGGCACTCCTAGCACAGGATCATGGTGAGACATTTGTTTTAATAAAAGAAAATACATGTATGAAATGAATAGCAAAGGACAAGTATTAACCATGGGTGTTTGAGGAAGGTTAAAGAAATTGGAGTTTAAAGGTTGGAGTTTATAAAACATATAAATGGAGTTGTCATTCAATGTTCTTAAACATTAAACCCTAAGGTCTTATGAATTATCATTTTGAATCTTAGTGATTATTTTAAAATGTTAAATGGGTTTCAATGATATTATAATAATCCCTTAAAACAAAAAAACGAAATGAGAAGATGAAATATATTACAATTGACACATTTATCTATTTAAAATTATAGAACAAACATTCAATACAAAAATATTAAATAAATGGAACTAAATTTTAAAGTTTTAAAAATTCAAAATTTTATGTACCAATAGGTTACAACTTCGTAGAGTACTTAATTGATAAGTTGTTGGCCGATTTTCAGATTCATGCCAATTTTCATTCTTGGAGTGGTTATTTCAATCATTTTTAGTGAAAAGAGGTAAGTTTCAACTTGTAATATATGTTTTCGTTATTTGCATTACAATATTTGTTTTTGAAGAACTACTAATCATCGATTTATTCTCTTATAAAAGTTTTAATCATCATTTATAAATTTCATTATAGTTTATTACTTTTATCAAGGGTGGCACAATTAGTTGTTTATATCGAGACTTCATAATTTAAAAAAACCAATCACATCCCTACAACTTCCAATGCACACAATTTTATGACAAATATTTAATACTACATCATGTTTAAGGTGTTTGACTATTGGTGGACATGTTTTTTAACAAACAAAAGAGGAATGTTAATCTTGATGTATTAATGATTGTTCATGATAGTATTTGGGTTCTATTCAACTAACACACCCTTAGGTTTCTCAAGTGATATTGTTGGTAAAGAATCCTATCGATTTTTTGTTTTGTAGTAAACCTAAGGTGCACTCCTTAATTCCCAAGGTGAAAAAGGATATCGGAGCTTAGGGATGGGACACAACAAACTCTTAAATTGAGCTAGTGGTCATATCAAATTACACAAACCAAGAAGTGAAGGCAAATAATGACATTATTTGGAACTAAAAGAATGCATGAATGAACCATAAGCAACTCACACTCACAAAACACATCATGGCCCAAACTTGGGGAAGAATCACCATTGAATGACATTTTCCCCTAAAACTCCCAAGTGAAAATCCACAAAGTTTTGAAATTGTCAAATTATGAATATTGTCATTTAAAAAGTTCATGCTTCCCTTGTTTCAACTTGGTTAGTAAAAGTTGATTAATAAAAATATAATATGAATCATGACCTACGAGTACACATGTGGACGTAATAAAAAGTTGTGCTTACAATCGTTACATGTGAGAATCTTTTGACTAAAGACTTCCTTGGATTAATAATTGATTTAATTATTTATTTTAAGTTAATTATAAATATAAATATATTATTTAGACTTGACTAGATCCTAGGAAAATATATTCCAAATTATTCAGTGACCCATCAATAGAAGGACAATAATTTTAGAAGATGATATTATTGACTTGAAGTTGATGAATGATAAAGTTTAATAAAACTAAATGAATGGGCTTGATAATTCATTCATTCTTCTTTTCAAGTATTTAAAAGGTTGTGGGTGGAATTTTGTTCTCATTTTCCATTTCTATATTTTCATGTTCTTAATTTATAATCAAGCATGGTAATAAGATTTTGTGTGTAATGGGTTTTAAATGTAATAAACCTATGTATTATTGTGATTGTGAAAGCATTCACAAAGGAAAGCTTATGCGATACCCATAAAAAGAGGTCTTTATGCATGCATAATGAATTCCCCTATGGGTGTAGCCCACATAAAGGCTAGTCTTTATGCATGTGGGTGATCCTAACATAAAAGGATGTAACTTTTTCCTTATGATGTATTAGTTGTGTGAATTGTGTATAATTTGGGTCATGTGCAATTTAAATTTATATCATCTACTTGTGTTAGAAAGATTTATTGAAAAAATAACTTCCATAAGTTCGGGCCTAAATGACCTAACCCCTCTAACTATACCAATTGGGATTTCCTCGTTTTGGGATGAAACCCAACTCTAATAGATCAAATGGTTGGGTTTATTTATAATCAAAGAAAAAAACACAAAGCAACAAAAAAAATTCCAATGCTTCATTCATGTTTACCTTGTTATACCCCTCCCAATCCCCTCTCCACATATTTTTTCTCCTAAAGTTCCCCAACACTTCAAGCTTTTCAACATTTTCCAAGTTTTGTTTTTGGGTCCTTTTTATGTTTTTTGTTTTGCAAGTTGCCATCATGATTGAAGGGGAAAAAAAAAAACATATATTTCCCCTTGTTCTTTGTTTTAGTTGAATTTTTTTGGGGGTTGTTTTTATTGCATAAGAAGAATAAAAAAAAATTCCTCTTATTCTTACTACCACAAAAGAAGAACTTATTCCTCCATCACCTAAGGTTACTAAACACAAATATTCAAAAAAAAAATCAATATAAAACACTTGTGCCTTGTACTTCTTTTGTCTTTTCATATTTCCAATATTGTGTGTAGGTTAATGTAGTGTATATAAAATATATAAACAAAAGGAAAATTTTAATACCCACTTGATTTTCAAAAGCCAACCATAACTATGTGGTAATAATTATTTTGTTGAATTTTTAAGGTTCTTTTACATCATCAATCTACAATGGCATTTTTTTTTATGTTTAAAAAAAAATTTAGTCCATGTACCTTTCTTTTTACATGCCCACAATGACATATTTTGATTTCATCCTAAATCTAAACTATTGAATCAATCAATTCACATACAATATTGTTATGAAATTGGTTTTTAAAAAAACCTTTTATCACTACACCCTTTTTTGATATAGATTCATAATCATGGATTTTCATTTCATCCCTAATCTAAACTTTTGAGTCAATGATACCACAAATATTATTTTAATGCATTTCACCATTATATTTGTAGTGTGGTATTGGAACATTTTTATGTATGTCCACAAATTCGTGTTTAAAACATTCCACCTGTTTTATTTTTCAAATAAAAAATTTCCAATCCCAATTTGTGGGCCTTGATTACCCTATGCCATATTGCACATACTTAACATGTGCCATTCCACACAATACCCCCATCCCCCACAAATGGTTTACATTAAACATAAAACCAAATGACCAATACCTTCATTTGTAGGAGGAAAACATTGATTATGGCCATGATAAAATGAGTAATACCCTCATTAGTGAAGGTTTAAAGTCATTATTAATATGATTGACAATGCAATACCTTCATTGCATGGATAAACCTTTCATTGTTTTTATAATGCAATACCCACATAATAACCCCAAACATAAAACGCATTGTATATAATACATACATACATTTGTATCATATATTTCAATAAGGGACCCCCTTGGTGTACGGTAAGGTTTGAATACGTGGGTATTGCAAAAACTTACTTTAACTGCATATGGTCCACCAAATGCAATTCCCACATTTCATTCACCTAAAATCATTACTATATTTTTTATTTTCACACAACATGTGGGAATTGCAAGGATTTTTTTTAAAAATTGTTTATGTTCTATATGTAGTAGATGCTTCATGTCATCATGGCTCTATATGAAGGCATTGCAAAAACTTTGTCCACTATCATTTAAATCCCCATCACAGCATGATTAATCCATTGTATGCAATATTCACATGAATGTTGTTTCATGTATTTTCACAAAGGGGTAAAAGAAAGGTTTCATTAATTGAAGTTGGGAATGTGGGGGATGGATATGCAATGCATACATAATACCTTTATTTTTGTTGTTGGTGACATTGTGACCTTGGTGGATAGGTAGGTAGGGCTTAGGCAAATATAGATTTCATGTGTATTGCAATACTTGTATCAATTATCATCAACACCACAACCTTGGCGGGTTTTTCATGTAGGTAGGTAGGTTGACATGCAAGTAAGAATAGGTCAATATCTTGAAAAAGAGGTTAAGGTGGTGAGTGTGTTAGTTTGTAGGTCCCTAGGTGGTAGGTAGGTGGGTGTGGTCAAATTTGAAAAAAAACAAAAAAAAAAAAAGGGAAAGGGAAGGTTGAGCCAAAAATAAAATAAAATAATGTTAACTTGTGTGGTTAGAACAAGGATAAGAACCAACAAAAAATCAATGGTCATTGAATCACATACATCCCCAACTAGTGGAGGCATGAGGGTTGGTTCACTTTGGCCATAAATTCAAACCCTTCCTACACTACAAAACCATTTAGTAGAAGAAAATTTGAATTAAGGCAATTCATTTCCATCCTTCCATTCCTTGGCATTCCATAACATTTACATCATGGCTTTCATTCAAATTGTTCTTGTTGTAAAATGAATCCAACCCCGCATTGGAACCATTGAAATCCTTTAGGGCCCAATACATAGCTAAAATTGACCTTTATAGCCAACCTTGGTCTTCAACCTTGGAAAAAAATTGGCACAAGAACTAGTTAAAATTGGCCTTCATCCCATTACCAAAAGGACACTTGAGTCATAAAATTTTATAAACGGAAATGATCCACCCCAAAAATAAAATACCAAACATTAAAGGTTTTAGTTTTTTGGGGTAAAAAAAACCCCAAACTTAAAACAATTCCCAATTTTTAAAAAATGTGAAATATGAGATTAAAGGTTTTTTTCAAAAGTGATAACCAACCAACATTAATAGTGTTGTCAATTGAGATATAATATTTTAACCCATACAATATTTTAAAACAAATTGTACACCAAATAATGTTTTTAAAATTTAAACACACAATTGTGGTGCTAGGGAGGTAAATGAAAATTTTGTTTTGTTTATCATAAGCAATTTTTGTAATTTTAACTAACTTGTAGTTTTTAAAAAATTATGGTCCAATTTTTTTTTTTTTTAACTTTTAAGTTTAAAAGCATGATTTGTTAAGGAAAAGGGCTTGAATTTTATTTAGAAATGTTAGGTGTTGGTGAGCTGCATCACCTTATCGTTATTTGAAAATGAGATGTTAAGATTTCAAACTTTTGTGAACATCATGTTAAAGCTCATTGCTACTATTTTTGTTTTTGCCATTCCAATAATTTTTTCAAATTTGTAAAGAATAATATGCAAATCTTCATTATGTAATGAAAATCTAGGCTCTTCATTATTGTTTGAGATCTGAAATGACATGTGAAGAGCTAAAATTGTTGTTGAAACTTTTGTTCTTAAAAACAAATTATATGATCAAGAAATAGGTTGTTTGAAGTTGTTTGGCAATTTTATTTTGAAATAAATTCAAAGGGTTGTCATTTGTATCACCACCATTTTTTTATGATTCATGTGCATTGATGTTGCAACATTGTATGCCATTCTTTTGCATTTATAAAAGATAGAAAAAATATATTTATGTTGTTATCTACAAGCATTTCTAGCAAAGTTGTGTTAGTGTTTGTAAAAACAATATATGTAGGCTTTAAAACATTAAAGTCTATTAACCAACAAATAATGAAGTGTGAGCCCAATGTATCTAATCAAAATCGTTATAGGTGATAGTCCCAATGCTAACTATAAACAAATAGTGGTAACTTTGGAGTGAAATGTGTATGCAATAGCATAGAAAGCTCCATAATTAGAGTATATTTTAATGCATATAGAAATCTTAATGACCCATTAAGGACCTAAGGGTTAGCCATTGAAGGTGGGAGACACACATTACTTGTTTGTTAATAACCATGCATCTCAAATATCCTTTTTAGGAAAAGTTAATGTATATTATTGTTTTAAACAACAATTCATGCTAAATTTCAATTGATATTATTTTAGATTAATATTGGATCTATTAGCATTTATGCATATTCATGAGGATTTTATTAACAAAATCAAATGACAAAAATTAAAACTCTTAGGGATTAAGATATTTTCAAATATTAAGGTCTTAGATTCAACTTCAATTCAAGGTTTAAGCAAGTTGTAAGCAAAAATAAGTACTATAATGAAACTTCCAAAGGAAACCAAACAAAAGTAATAATATGTCATAATTATAAGTTTGTGGGTTTCAGCTGAACATTTTCACCCAAAAATCAACACACAACACAAAGTAATTTAGGGTTATACGTGGCATATAATACACAAATTTACTAGTATGTAGCTCTTAAACAAGGTTGCATGCATGTCTAGACATGTAATACATTTGTCTATTACATGCAAAAGTGCAAGCCTAATTATGTGCATTGCCAACTTGTAATTATAGTCAGGTCGTTCTTAAAAGCTAACAACACAAGATTTTATGAATGTGCAAAGATTTGACATCCAAAAACAAGATTGTTTTGTTAAGGAAGGCATGTGGTTACAAATTATGAATTTGATGACTTTGAAGTTGAATCAATATTATTGACTCTTGAAGTTATTGGCGAAATTCCTTTTCCTAATACTTTCTTTTACTCTTCCCACATGTATTCTCAAAATCATGAACAATCACACAATTATTTTTTCACATTTGAACCTTGAGGTTCAACATTTTCTCATCAACCCTTGTTATAAGTTTGTTGTTACATGCGCAATAGTACATGAACACGATTTTTTCTTCATACATTTGTCAACTTCTTTTATATGTTTTTTCAACTAAATGTTTACATGTTCTATTTACAATTCTATTGCAAATACATAGCGCTACACTTGTAACAATGTCCTCCCAAGTTTGAAGTTGCACTTATCATACATTATCCCGATCCAACCTTTACGTTCATTTGGGTTTTCTATTATATGCTTGTTGTTTCACAATCATGTTTTGATATGTCTTGCAAGATGATTTCTATTGGATGTTTATTGCGTCACAATCATCTTTTGTTATATTACACAAGATGAAGTTTTTCCATTTCAATTTGACAATTTCAAATTTTTGATGTTTTTTTCCAAAATTTTAACAAAATGACACACATTCAAATTAGAAAAACATAATTTTTCAAAAAAAAATCCAAATTTTTGGTTTAAAAGATTAGAAAAATCTATTCCACAAAAACCATTGACACAAAATGCAAGGTGGCTCCATGTTGAATGTACATGTTACATGTTACATTTTATTCATGTTAAAGAAGATATTGGTTAGGTTTTTACAAAAACCAACGTCTAAAGTTTTACTAGTGTGATTCAATTTGCATGCAAATTTTTTTGTCTTTGATTTTTATTGATCCCAAAATAATTGTTCTTGCACATGTTGCATTTTGTTACTATTGTTGAAATCCAAACCATTCATTCGAGTTTTCCATATAGTCACCATATTTTCCCCCATTTTTTGAGTCTCCTTTCACCCCAAGCCGTTATTTTAGTGATACCTACAAAGTATGGAAATTTATTATATTTAAATATGAAATGTTGTAATTCAACATTTAATGCATAAGGTTTGAAACTAATTCTAATAGTTGTATAGGTAGAAATAATGAAAATATATGTAGCAATGATGGAGGTGCTATTTTTTTAGTTTAATAAATCACAAAATTTATTGAAAATTTTATAATGTAGGATATGCAATTTTAAAGAAAAATTCCAAATCCAATCATTTTTTAAAGCCCAATTCCATTTATCCATCTTATAAGAATTTTAATTTAAATGGGGAAAAAAAAAACAATTTTGGGAATTGTTCAATATAAACTTTTTTACACCTTTGATATATCAACCTTAAAATTCAACACTACATTTATTTGATAAGAAAAAACACCCTAGAACATACACATACATTTTTAATTTCCTAACCAACAAATTTGCTCATATTTTACACCAAAGTTATTCCTTCAATTCAATCTAATGTCCAACCATTATCAATTTGATTACAATTTATTAAAAATGAAAAACCAAAGATTATTAACTTGTATCTCAATAAATTTGGTCATTTTCCTTTATGAAATGAAAAACACTACAAATAATATATTTGGAAGATTGCCATTATCACTTTTTCCCCAAGTAACAAATGCAAAACAAACAAAAATAAATAAAATGCAAGACCTCAGTAATACAATCATCAAAGTTAATTCAACAATTATATATATAATTTTTCATTTTCTCGTACACATTATTTCCAACTAAAACTATCCTTTTTGTTTGATTTTGTGCATGCATGTGTCAAAAATAAAAAATAAAAATGCACAAATTCTTTTACCACATTTGTTCCTTGCATAATTACTTATAGTAAAGGAACGATGAAGCCGCCCATGAAGCCGGACGGACAATGCTAAAACTGCTGAACTTGCACATGGCTTGAATTCGATGCCTGCGTGTGTGTTCACACACAGTGATGACCGTGAGTTTTGAGCGATCAGTAAGTGGTGTCGAAATCACTACAGAAAAGTTGCACTACTATTACTGTGATCCCCTCTTGCTCCATCACTATTGCTTGCATCCAAAGAGCCGGACGGACAGTCTCCTTTCTATTGCTGTGATCCGCTCTTGAGCGATCACTAAGTGGTGTCGAATTCAATAGCAGGCTTCATCAGGAGGACCAGAAGTGTAAAGGAACAATGAATGTGGGGCATAGTAATATTTTTCAACATAACCACATTGGATGTTTGCACACAGTAGGAGGCGGGAGAGAAAGAGAACGAGACAGACACAGGAGAGCGAGGGAAGGAGGGAGGGAGTCAGGTTGCCTGCCCGGTGGAATGCATACGTGGACGGAACCATACGGGTTGTGACTGACGTAATGGTACCCGGTTTTCGGCAAGAATAGAACGAGGCTACCGCAACTTTCCGATTCGTATACCGATAGGTGAAGAAAATGGAAATTTGTTTTTGTTATTGTCTTTTTTTCCCACAAGGCGTGCAGTTTGCAAGGTGTTTCCCCAAAGTTTCCATCTAAACAAGTTGGTAACTATGTTCAGACAAGTGTTGGGCAGTTATTAGAATCAGGAACAGATCCCTGGCAGTTTTCAAGGGGTTCATAGGATTCACAACCATCGTTCTCAAAAAAAATCAAAAACCCGGTTCCGGTATATTTCTATCGTTCTGAAATTCTTGGCAAAAAGGTTGTTACCATTAGCCATTACTTATTGTATAGAATATTTTTTAAAAGTCTGGCTTGCTTACCTGCTTCAAGGGCTCTAAGATCATCTCCACCAACGCTCAGTATGTGACCCTGCAAAGGAAATCTTCAATGAGGTTCATCAGTTAGAGCTAGTGAATACACTGGAAGAATGCTGAGACACTGAAAAAACAAACAGCTTTCAAAGCCCTCAAGGAGACTTGGAAAAATCCAGTAAACACAATCAAATTGTATTTATTACCATCTCCCTGTTTCTGATTAGCTAGATAGTTCGATTGGTCCAAGTGAGTTGCTATTAGAGGTCTCTCACATACTTGCAGTCCCCGCCCATAAGAAATATTTTTATAGGGTCGTATAGTGAACCTCGGTGAACATGCTCTAAGAGCATCTGTAACAGTGAACTGCAAAATGGCACCGTAACGTTAAAGTAGAGACATGTTTGAAGGTTTGTATATTTTATCCATAGTAGGGGATTTTTCTCAAGAAGTTTCTAGGTTTTAGAATGTGCAAAGATGTTTGACTTTGTAGGATGCATTCTATGTTGCAACATGAATGTGCCTACAACATGATGAATTAGACAGTTAGTAGGACTGTAAAGCATGTTATATTTATTTAGAGAAAACCCCGGAGTTTGGAATGCATAAATGAATTTGCCAAAAGACTTCGAGAGGACAGGCAATATGCTAGATTACAGGAATTTTTTCTGTAGGTAGACAGCAATTGGATGTTTGCACATAGCAGGAGGCGGGAGAGAAAGAGAATGAGACAGACACACGGGAGCAAGGGAAGGAGGGAGGGAGCCAAGTTGCCTGCCCGGTGGAGTGCATACGTGGACAGAACCATACGGGTTGTAACTGACGTAATGGTACCCGGTTTTCGGCAAGAATAGAGCGAGGCTGCCGCAACTTTCCGATTCGTATACCGATCAGTGAATGTTGAAGTTGTGGACTCCACAGATCTGAAACTGAGCATTTCATTTGGTT
>Ga0116227_10006121_pt1 | contig 24662 bp, 19 predicted proteins | sample S1TSphgellanicum_FD_89693 | JGI IMG/M metagenome (GOLD analysis project Ga0116227, IMG submission 89693) | Host-associated microbial communities from peat moss isolated from Minnesota, USA - S1T2_Fb - Sphagnum magellanicum MG | ecosystem: Host-associated > Plants > Peat moss > Unclassified... | reverse complement strand
GAAAAAAAAAACAAAAAAAAACACACCCCCAAAATTTTAAACCCCCCCCCCCCCCCCCCCCCCCAATAGAAATAAAAATAATTATGGAGTTTTGGGAATTTAAGTTTTTTCTTCTTTTGTTTTGTCAATTATGCAACAGCAAAATTGTTTATAATAATTCTCTTTTTTGCAAACAACATGTTCACATTTTATTATCAATCCCGAAAACATTTGTCTGATTTTAATTCCCAAATCAATCCACCCATTGTCACAAGTCAAAGTGTGCTGAATTATTTTCCAAATGTGTGTAATGGGGTTGAAGAGCATATTTGTAGACAAGTGCAATAATGTTTTAAGGGTAAAAATTGAAAATGTGACATACTAAAAGTCCTACACTTTATTATTGAATTCATAAAAAGAAGTGATTATTGGGAGCTTAACTTCATGGTAGGTCAACTTGGAAGAGATGTTGATATAACCTAGTGTATGAAATAGAACCTTCATATGTGAGAAAAAAATAAAATAATTTTGTTACACTATTGATTGCAATTACACTATACCACATTTATGTGGTTTGTTGTAATTCACACTTTAAACAATCATAAATGTTTATTTGTGCAATGTTAGAATCATGACTAATATTGCAAGGATAATTAATTACCAATCACACCAATTGACATGGATATATATTTTGGTTGATTTTTTTTGTGGGATTGATATAGGACTATGGAAAACAAATGTAACAAGGGGTGAAAGCAAACAACATGGTTTTGAAGAAGAACAACAAAGACAGAAAAGGTAGGTGTACAACAAAATCATCAATGACAACTTTTGAAAAATATGCAAGTAGATTTGTTTGTGGAGTCTTGTTAGAATGAAATAGTTTTGTTCAATTGTGTGCCAAAGCAAAATGCCTAAATTGACTAATGGATCAAACAAAATGTGAGAAACTCAACCCTAGGATATAATATTGTTTGTATTAAAAAAAAGGTTGATAAGCAAGTGTTTGTATTCCACATTAAGGGCAAAAGGAAAAGTTACATGATTAACTAATTTTGTGCAATATGATTGGTATGAAAAAAGGACACCATATTTTACCTCCTAATTATGAGTCTCTATAAAGGACAAGCCTAAAGGTTTTCTTTATCAATTTTGTGATATCAAAATTTTTGACTAATCTTTCTAATAATCTTTTTGAACCCAAGATGAACATATAATTTGTAAAAACTAAATAATAATAATAATAGATAACTAGTCCATGTTAATTTTTTTAAATTGAAAATAAATAATCATCATTGGTAGTGTGAAGCCATGGGGCTGTTAAGTTGTAATAAAAAGATGTGTATTTATTATAATAGTAGGCTGAAAACATGAGGGTTATTAAAATTTCTTTTGTTGATTTTGGGAGGTTTGAAAAATAGATCTTTAATTGGGAAAATATTTGCCTCCCAATTTTCTTTAACTGTGGTCTTGGCAGTAACAGGATCAAGTTCCTCTTGTAGTTCCCATTAGGATGGGTCTCACTTCCTGGCCATGAACAAGCACAAACAACAAAACAAGACTTGGATATACCGAACCCCAAGTCTTTGAAATCCATAGGCAAGCTCTCACACTCCCTTGTGATCTTAATCATTTCCCTCATGCCTCTAGCCTAGCTTCATCTGTTCTGCCTTGACAACCGTTCTAAGTTACACATGCAGCAGAAGAAATTAATAAAACCAGTACTTCTTGTCAAGAGCATTCATCTCTAGAATAAACATCAATCACCCAGCAAAAAGAAACAAGAAACATCGAACCAAAAACCAATATGCCTTCTTCAATCCGAAAATATGTTTCTATCTTTTCATGGCGTCCTCCGGTGAATCTCAAGAGAACCGCAAGAGATTTATCGGCACGAACCACACAATTTCCATCACCAAGATCATGAAACTTAACAATTTCGGCAACAAAACAAAGAAAATCCGAACTTATCCCAGAATTTCTGCAATCATAACTACAGAATGGCGCACACAGCTGCCCAACCACGGTGTTGAATGATGAAGAACAAAAGGTGACAGAATTCTCCGGCGCCTATGATTGTGAACCCTCTTATAAAAGATGAGAATGAGGAATATTCTTTTCTTTTCTTTTCTTTTCACTAAGCAACATGAAACTTGGAGAAGAAGAAGAAGAAGAAAGGTGGTGTGATTGCCGATCGTTTGTGTCATTGAAAGATGTAGGCTTTGATCTAGCCAAGGGATTAAGGGGTTTAAGAAGGGTGGGTTTTACATTTCTGGGTGGGTGTGTGGGTGGGTGGGTGGATGGATTTGTTTTGGGAGAATAATGGCAGAAGATGCAGTAGTAGTAGCAATGGAAGTTGCTGAGCCACAACAACCAGCACAAGCTGACAAGGCAGCAGTGAAGGGGAAAGGGAAGATGGGTGTTTTCCCAACAACACCTCACAGGTGGTCCTTGGGTTGAGAAATACAGACCCACTTCGCTTGCATATGTTGTTGCCTGCCCACAGAGATATCATTGACACAAGTATGTCTGTTTGTTTGTCCCCCACCCCATGGAGCTCTTCTTCATCCAGGAATTTTGTTTTCTGGTAAGAAGAAGAAGAAGAAGTGTCAACTTTTTTTATAATACAGGATGTTGTTGTTCAGGTTGGTGAAATGGAATTCAGAGCATGTCTTTCAGGTTTGTTGGTCTTTGATGTTGCTGTCGTTCCATAAGTGCCTTCAACATTTTTGTTTCTTTGCTCAATCGTGAGTGTTTCTGAATTGCAGATCTTGTGGATGTTGATAAGAAAAGTATTGCATAGTCAGCAGTTTACCAACATCAATCTTTTAGATTTCCAAGGATGTTAGATTGACTGAGCTTTGCATTCCAGCTTTGCTTTAACAACACAAGCTCCAGTATGCTGTGACACAGATACAGAGATCTCAGAAATGAAGACAAGGACGGGTCTTGCTCTGTTTGATGTTGTTTGCGAGCTTCAAGTGTACGTAGTAATGCACATCTTGTGAGCAAATGTTAACACAAACACTGTCAGAAAGTGTGCTCATTCTACTAAAGGATAGATTGCTTGTTTACTCTTGTTTCTTCTCTCATTAGATCCACCATGTTGTGTTGGGTGACACAGGTTTGTATTCAGTATAGACATGCCACCTGCTGTCCAGATCCAGCTCATTGAGGCTCTTGCAGACATTGAGTAAATCCCCATGTCTTTCTATCAATGCCCACTCTAGGTTGCACAATGTTTCCTGTGTGGATGGTATACCTTGGTAGGTTTCAGCTTAGCCCTCTCCAAAGTTGCAGGCACCTTTGATTTTGTCTTCCTTTCTCTTCTTATAAACTGCATACCTTGGTTTTTTCTGTACAGATATAGATTAGCATTTGGACCAAATGAGAAGCTGCAACTGGGACCCTTGCTTAGTGCATTCACACATGCTCGCACCACTTTAGCGGCAGCTACTCAGTAATCAGATGTCAGTAATCAACTGAGCAATGAATGTCCATGAGGGTCAGATGGAACCAACTGCACACAGATTGCATGTCAAGTGGGAAACCAAATTTCTCTGGCAACCACAAAAGATTTTGATTTTGATTTTTTAAAATTAGGTTGAGAGGAACATTTGAGTTTTTTGAATGCTGTACTTTTGGATACTTAGCCAAGTGGCAAAGACTTACAAATGGACTCAACTTGTTTGGGTTTCAAGTCCTTGGAGTAAGTGGGAGGGATCATTTGGTCCACTCAGGTTTGGTCAATGTGCATAATTCATCTTTTGGGTTTCTGTGAGCCTCCTACTCAAGGAAGAGGAGCCTCTGCAGAGGTGATTGCCTTATTGCCCATGAACAAGGCAAAGGCACGTAGTCCTAATGACATTGCTAAAAGAAAAAAAACAAAAAACAAGGATGGCAACAAATGTGATTGTGAGGGAGGAGATGCAGAGGGAGGCCTGGTAGCAGCAGGTACTGAAATGGAAAGACTGCTGAATGTGGAGGATGCAGTGTGCTTGTGTCTTGGCAAGTACAAGGATGATGCTGTGGGAGTTGAGATGTACTCACCATTTACATGGACATCTTGATAAGTAATTGAAGATCAATGCATCTTGTCCTCTCTACAAGCATGCTGTTGGAGTTTCAGCAGCAGCTGGTTTAGCACTTGTTGTGGAGAACCAAGCAATCAACTGACCCAGAGCCAAGAATCTGCTGAAGGTGCAGTGCCAGCCTAGCTTTCCTGTAATTTGAGAGGTCAACAGTGGGTGGTCTCCAGAGTACATTGGTTGTGAAGATTAGATCTGTTAAACTGCATAAGGTCCAAGCAGGAAAACAGTGTCTGGAAAGCTAATGAGCTTCTGGGTTCCATTCACACTATATGGAAAACGCAAAGGCAATTGCCATATTGCCATGGATCTGTTTAGTGGTGACAACAACAATCTATGAACAACTAACAAATACCACAGGAGAAGCAAATTCAAATCCATACACAAGTAAACCACAAATAGGAATTGGGTTTGGAAACAGGACCTTTTATTTCACCACAAAAACATTCACCACATCTGTCTCACTTTTTATGATCATATTTTCCATAATTTTTTGTTTACTCATGGTCAACATGAAAATAACCCCCGTAATTTTCATGGCAAGAAAAAGAGTAAAGCTTGAAGAACCAGTGGAGGAGCTAGCTTGCAGGGGCCTCACTTAAGCGACTACTTTGTAGTGTACAAAGGAAAACAGCATCTATGGGGTACAAAGGAAAAGAGCTGTACAGGTCTCTTGTCACAGGAATTTTTCATTTCATGACACTTAAGTTGCAATTACTGCAGCCTCTCTCAAGACAGCCCACAATGGAACAAAACCTGTCTATCAAGACTTCTGTAGTAAAACCTGGAAGGAAGGGTTGGGTGGTGATGGAACACTGGTTGAGGGCTACTAACCATACCTGCTGAAGGTGAGTGCAAAACAGAGGTAGTGAGAGAGGTCATAGTATCAAATTGGTAGGGCGAAAAGGAGAAGTGACGAACAAGAGTGGCAAGAATGAGGATGATTGAGGCACCATTGTCGGATTGGAACTGGAGGTGAAGCACATAGGCGAATCCAAACCTTCCTGAAAGGACTCTTGATTTCTCTGCAAAAATGTCCCACATAGGAAAAGATACCCATTAGCTCTGACTGCATCAAGGAACAAATGATAGTGGTTATCTTATTGTGCAATTTGAGACAATTTCAAACAGAAGAGTTGAATTATTGAGATGTGCTGAAGAGGCCAAACCTTGCTGTGATAATCTGTTGCTGTAAATACTTCGTTGTTGGAATCTGATGTTGAAACAAACCTCTCTTGCTCCATCATTGTTGCTACATGGTCCTGGCATTCTGGGTGTGCTCTCTTGTGAGCCATGAGATTGCACTTGAATGCAAACTTCATTCCACATTTGCAGATAATTGCCTCCCCACACAACTTTTCATGGTCCCTCAAATCAACATCAATATGAAACCTCTTCCCACATTTCCTGCAAGCAAAACCTTTTTCTCCCTCTGAATGCTTTCTGCCGAAATGCCTTCTAAGCTCATACAAGCCCACAAACGTCTTCTTGCAAGCTGGACAGCGAGCTGGAATTTTCTTGTTGTGTCCAGCTTTCAAACAAGAAGTAGTACTAGGCATGATGGTGGTAGTAGAAGATATGGCCTCCACTGCAGCAACACCTCCTGCAAGGTGCACTGCATTGGCAGCAGCAGAGGTGGTGGTGTTATGGGACTTGCGGTGCATTCTCATTGTCTGTGGGTTCTTGAAAGTCTTGTTGCAGGTGGTGTGTGAGCATTGATACGGACGCCTGTTCTGAATCAGATCCACTGGCACATCAGCTGCAAGTTTGTCTAGCTGCCTCCTGCCAGCAGCAACTGAAACCTGGAGCATACAATTTTTGCATTCCAGGTGTGGGCATTATTACAAGGTATTATTTTTTCCTGGAGTTGTTGCTTCAAGCTCTCACTTGAATTCAATACTTTCAAACAACAAAGGCAGCAAATGCTTTATACCTGGTTGAAGCTTCCTGAGTTAAGCACCTGCTCGGTGTCATTCCCTGAACGCAGCCATGGTTGACTGCAAGATGGTGGTCCTGATTCATATTGTCCCAGCTGTTGGCCACCTTGTTGAGCTCTCTTGTGCACAGCCAGCTTGAAAAAGTTGTTGTGTGAAGGTTGTGGTGGTGCTGAGAGACCAATTGCTCCTCCACACCCCACCAACTCCTGCTTCATTCCCTCAGCATCTACAAGAGAGTGATGGGATGGCGGAGGCATTGGGGATATGATGGACTTCAAAGTGCTGACCAGATTAGGGTGCATTACTGGTGTGTTGATGTGCTGCACATAGTGTGCATCTGCCACAATTCTCACTGGTCGTGATTGCTGCTGCTGCAGAAGGGAAGGTTCTGAAAGCTGAGATGGAGCCATTGACCTTAATGCCACTGCTGGGGAAGCAGTGAGGAATTCTTGCTGAGAGGGGGAGGAGGAGGAGGAGGGGTTCTCTACAAATTGGTCCCCACAAACCTCCTGGAATGGAGTTGATGATGTATAAGCTGAAGTTGTTGCAGCCATGGCCAAAGATGGTAATCTCTCTTCTTTGTCAAGAAGAGAAGCAAAAGGGGCACAAAACTGCTCATCAGGGTCTGCTGCATTGGAGACCAGACAGTCAGATCCGTCACGAACCATTAAGAAGTCTTGCTGCATCATTGAATTCTTCTAACAGAGTTCCTAGAAATCACAGAAAAACAAACACACACACACACACTCAGGAGAGAGAAACAGCAGGACAAGAAACCCCCAAAAAAACCAAGCCCGCCCACAAAGGAAACTAAACCTTGGGAGCTCAGAACCCAACACGAAACGACCTCCTGAGAAAGAAAGTGAAGCAACTACATCGCACTTTGTTTATTCTAAAAAGTACAGCAAGAACACATTGAACTACCCCTCTCAGCAGCAGCAACAAGAAAAGCAGACAAAAGAAGAGAGACAAAGAGAGCAGCAGCAGAAGCAGCAGAAAGAGGAGGGAGAAACTGAACCCAGGTCCATCCAGTTCCCATATATCACCACCATCCGCTCAAATGGGTAACCACCTAACTTCCCATTTTACTTGAACAACATGTTTGTTCTGCAAGCTTGTCACCAGCTACAAACTCTTTCTTCTTCTTCCTCTTCTTTTTCTTTCTTCTCCTTCTTATGGCTCTCTCTCCATCTCTCGCTTGCCACGGAATTGCTCATCTCCCTCACACTGCTATCATAAGAAGAAATGTAGTATCTTTTCTTGGTTCGTCATCCAAGCATTTGCTATTACAATCCGGCACTTCCCCACCTGCGACGCACACTCGCGGAGCTTACGCCGACACACACCTTCGCGCGCGCACGCGCAAAGAGAGAGAAAGAGAGAGAGCTTCACGACGTTACGCACAAACAGAATCATACAAGAGAGGCCTTTGAGGAGAGATTATGGAGGAGCAGAACGTCATCCTGGATACAACAGGAAATTACCGTAGAATGGTAAAGCAGGAGGTGCACATTATGTACCCTAACCTTACAATTCCGCTCGTTGGAACGTTGGAACGACCACTTCCCGTTCTCCCTTATTCCGCCCCACTTTGCACTTTCTGTCTCCCTTTTGTGTAATTACTTAATACGGAAGGGGTTGTGGAATGCACGTGGAAATTCAGAATGACGTTGTCCTTTTTTTTTCTTTTTTCTTTAATTTTTTTTTTTGGGATCAACAATATTCTAAAATCGAAAATGCTTTTAAAAAAGAAGATAATGGAGATTTTTAATATTGTCACTAGAAATAAAATTAGCTTCATTAGTTGAAGGGAAATGAGAAAAAATAAAAATAAAAATAAAATGGAGAACATCATCCTGAATTTTCTTGTGATAAAATTTGGATTCTACCTTATCTCCTCTTTTTCCAAATTATTTTTATAAAAATTCTAGAATTATGTTTTATTTGAAATTACTAAATTTGGAGACACACTTGATTCTCTTGAACTTTTTTGGGAATTTGAACCAACAAAAGGCAAAAGCGATCCCAAGTGGATAAAACTTTTTTAAATAAAGGAAAAATCCAAGTGGATTAAAAAAATAAAATGGGGATGATGATAGTTCATTGGAAGAGATTACATCCTTGGAAAAATCTATGGTTTAGGGTTTTTCATTAAATTTTTATTTTCCCCTAATTATAAATGTGATTATTACCTAGACTAAAATTTATTAATAAATAAATAGTATATGTATGGATATCGGGTGGGTGTGTAATATCTTCAAGATTTATTTGTTTTAATAATTTATGTAATTAAATGGGTGGCTAAAAAAATTAGTTTGAAAAATATTTGGTACCTACCAGGTACCTCCTAGTAGGTACCTATTTTCGATGGATATTAAACCCCAAGTGGATAAACCGTACATACAGCGCCGACTGAAGCGCCGCTGCGACCTTTTTGTGGTATAGCCCATTATTAGCCTCAAGCGTGAGTTTAGCCATAAATACAGGAGCATAACCTAGTGATAAGCGCCTAATATTAAATGTTTTGTTCTAGTAAAGAATTTAAAAAGTTACTAGTTACTAGTACTAAAAATTATATGGCGAATTTGGTGGGTGTTGTTAGTAGTGAGTCTTTATGTCGATTTTTCTATTAATTGATTTATGGCGGAACTTGGCAAATTCAATGTCCCACCAGCACCAAGGTCCACTAGCCCAGCTACATTCGGGGCTAGTGAAGTGGGGTCGGGAATCCCGGGTCCGGTGAACGTCCGGATATTCCGACTACTGCCAAGCATCGCCGGTCATTTAAGGCTAGAACGGCGGTGACTGGCTGCTCCGGTTGCCCAATGAAAAAGAAGGAAAATGGCATTTATTAGTGGGAACGGGGGCAGGTTCTTTTTTGGGGAGGGGAGGGGGAAATAGATTGTCCTAGTCACCTGTCCAGTCATCTGCACAGTCACCATTATCTGCAATATTTTATTTCAAGGTTTTAAGATAATTAAAAACTAAACAAATGTATTTGGCATTTTCATTTTATTTGATTTTTATAATATTTTTTTTTTTGCAATTTTCACAGGGTTATTGTATTCTTATGAGATATTTTTATGTTTAAAAGTAATATTGTGTATAGAAAATTTGAGAAAATATTCAAAGTTCTAATTCTTTTGCATTGTTTAGAAAGTTGGAAAAAATGGAAATAGTTTATATGATGACATGTTATTTTGTGTATAAAGAATTGGGAAATAGATTCAAATTCTATTTTATTTTTATTTTCTAAAAAGTTGGAGGAAAATGAAAAATAGTTTAAGGGTGATTGGTCTTGCACTACTATTAGTAGGTAGGAATTAGTAACTAACTAGGTCCCATTCACATTGAATTTAATTCTATTCTTCATCTTTATCTTTTTTGATTATTTTATTGAGCAGCTTTTTTTTTGCCCCCTATAATTTCAAATTTGAGTAGTTTTTCCAAATTTTTTATTATTCAATATCTAATAAGTATGCAATTTATTAATCATGTACCTAATCATATTTCCTTTGTTGGCCTTGCCTACCAAGGCAAGGATATTGTGTTTAGATTCATTATAGAGTATAGGTACAACTAAGTAGCTTAAGGGATTTTGGCCCCTAGGTAATTAGGTTTAGTTTTATATGAGGATTTTTGAAAGATGATATTTTGGCCTTATGTTGAAATTTGAGATTAATTATAGAATATAATAATATCTTGAAGGATTTTGGTTTCTCTAAGAGGACTTTTTTGAAGATTATATTTTTGCATGGTGAAATATTTAAGTTTCCGTTATTCTTCTTTTGCTTTAAGATACTTTTTAATGTAAATGGCAAGGCCAATGGTGTGACGCACCCCTTGTTTTCATTACTTAGTATCTAACAAGGGGTGTGTCACATTGTGGCCTTGCCATTTAAGAGCAAATTTTCAATACCTTTTGCACTAATTTGCATCTCATTTTATTTGTTCAATTGAATTTGAATTCAATTCAAAATGCATGTAAAATATATCATTCAACTTTCATTTGAACAGAACTTAATTTCCACAAAATTAATTCATTTCTTTCATGGATTGAACAAATGATCATCGTTGGTAGTGTGCAGCAACACAAAGCCCAAATACATGAAGGAGATGCAATGCCTTCCAAAAGCGTCAGTACAAAAATATGATTTAACTTCAACTGGCTCGTCACATTATGATTTTCCCATGTGATAACATTTAATGATTTGCTCACTTCACACTTTCAACGATTTCATGTTTATGGGTGAAGATGGGGGAAATAACTTGCATACTACTCTGGATGCCGTAGACATCAATAGAGGTCCACATACTGGCTGTGGGTAGATGTGCTCTTAAGTCCATTGTTCCTCTCAGCATCACTGGAGAGAGAATTTGTGGAAATCAAGACTCGGAACTGATGACAAAAGAATAAGCTGATGAAGATCACAAAATTCTTGACCAGCAAATGAAAAAGATCAAGAGTATGCATTAAAAGAAGGTGTGGGGAGCATCTTGTATGACTTGGTATCTGAATGTAAAGCAAATTGTTCCATCACATCAGAAACTAGGCTTCAAAATTCATGATACACCGTGAGCTGATCAATAACATCCCAGAATCTTAAAACCGAAACAAGAGAAAGATCAAGCATAAACATACCATATACTGCAATTTGTCTTCTTCCTATGATGATTCTTATGAGCAAATTGACAACTGAAGTGTCATTGAATTGAAAACTGAATTCTTCACCCAAGTAGAATCTGGCTGTTGTCACTGTCATCAAAGAAAAAGGAACAAGAGCAAGTGAAGGCACAAATACTGATACAAGTACATAAATGTGAGGGATGCAAGCAATTCATGCATGGGGGTGAGAGAGACACAGAGAGAACAAGAGAGATAAAGTCTTGGTTGTGCAAGAGTGGTGAAGGCTTTGGATCTTCTCAACTGGCCTCTTTGAATAGCACACAACACTAGAAACATGTGCATGGAATTTTTTCAACACTAGACAAATGGCCACAGCAATTACTACAGAAATGAAAAAAACTTACATAAAAGTTGTGTCCAGAAGGGGTTCAGTATTTACACTTTGTAAATGATGTATCAGTTCAGAGTTGTTCAGGGTTGCATATTTGACGTGATCCCCTGCTGTTTGTTTCATGACCCTGATTCTCTGTACATTCCACTTCACTTTGTTCTTCATCATCATCACCAACTTTGTCATCAAAACCTACTAAGCAAAGAGCCTTTTAGTCAAGATCCAATTCCAATATTTGTCAGAAATTACAAGCAAATCCATTTGTATGTACAGATTTGTATGTGCAGCTTCTCCATTTATAGTACTGTTGGCATTCTTTGTACATGCAGCTGAACAGCAACAAGGTTGGCCACCTCCCCGTGCATACATATGTGTGCGCTTGACATTGAAGGTAAGGGATAAATCTGTCCCCAACTGGAGAAGTCCACTGCGACCCAACTCACTGCCACTCTAGTGCTTTACCATTCAGGATACAGAGCTTCACCGGCTTGGAGTTGTGACACCTTCACCAAAGATGAGATTTGCAACAGTGGAAGTTGCCACTGCAACCTGTGAAGGGAGCCAAACAGGATTGTCCTTCTGATTTGGTATACTTTCATCAGGATGATACCTACCAGCTTTGTTCTCCGAAGCTGCGGTGTCTTTCCTTACCCTGAGGGATCGTGTCACCAAATTCACTATCACTATGCCTGTGCGGGCTGCAAGCAGAAATCCAAGCAGTGACAGTGTGGGTCGAACTGCCCAGTGCATTTTCTCAATATGCTGATACTTGTTGATCATACCACTAATCTTGTTGAGATGAATCACCTCTGTCTCTTCTGAGTCTGCCCACACACCTTTCCCAGTGAAGAGACGGCCTGGAAAGTTCACAAACAAGCCACCGCTAGGCAGAATGTGCACAATCCGGCCAGTGTCCCATCCTCCCTTTTCCTCCTGAGGCCAATCAAATCTGGGGGCTACTACTTCTGCCTTCATCCGAACATACTGACCATGCAAGAAAGGGGCAACCTTCTCAAACTCTTCAGGGCTTGCTGTATAAAGTGTCCCTCTTCCAAGGAAGGCAACCTTTAACTTACCTGAATGTTCTACACAATGCACTGTTCCTACCCGTGATGGCATCTGTCCACAGTTGGTGGCCTCTATTGACCATCCAGTACGAAGTCGAACCCAGTCATTTGCAACCAGGCCTCTAGATACACGCTCAAGTTCCACTGGATCAGCTCTCCAAGCTTCCTGGGAGCCTCTGAATGTAACCAATATTACACCATCCTGTACTCCAATTTCTGAGACAATTCCTTCACTTTGGTGGAATTCTCCAGGCCAGCCAAAGCGGGGTGACTCCACCCAATCTTTCAGTATCACTGCATCTCCTATTTGGAACAAGTCTTTCCATAGGTGAAGAGAGCTTGCACCACTGCAATGGATTGGCTCCCCTGGTTTATCACAATACTGCACAAGAACACTGTCAGGCCCTATCACTGTCTTCACCACCCCAATTCGCAGAAATTGTCCACTTGGCTTCTCTTGCACGCAGACCCAGTCTCCAGCCTTAAAGGGCTCTTTAGGACTGCACACAATACAGATGCAACACTATGAAAATAGGCAGATTAAGCTGCAACAAATGAATGAATAATCTTTGGGTCTCAAAAGTATAGCCAGCAGTCTGACACATGACCAGCGTGTACTGGATGGTGACAAGGAGACAAGATGGATAGACAGCAAAGTGTCTGGAACAGACTGAAGAGTGTATCCCATTGGGTCAAGATTATTATGGGAGTTTGGAAAGAGAAAATTTACTTAGTGAAGGCGCGAAGGATCTCCCTGAATGCTGGACGGCTGCGGTAGTCATATTCAAAACATGCCTTCAACACCCTATCTACAGCTGGGGGTAGCCCACTTGGAACCATAGGCTTTTGGTGCCTGACAACCACAGCATCAAAGATGTCTTGTGAAGACAAATTATTCCAAGGCACTTCTCCTGTTATCATTTCAATTATGCTGCAGGCAAAAGCCCAACAATCTGTTTCAAAAGAAATTGGGCCCCTCAGATTTGCATCCCACTGCTCCGGAGCCATGTAGTTTGGTGAGCCCAACCAGTATGGATGCTCTGAAGATGGTGAGGGGATCCCACCCAAGAGCATTGGTATGCCAAACTCTCCAACAACTGCCACATTATGATCGTCTAGAAGAAAATTGCAAGGCTTCAGATTTAGTGCCAGAATCCCACAGGAGTGGAGCTCCATAATGCCAGAAACCAGTTGTTGACCATACCTATTCCATGAAAGACAGGTCTCATAAGCAACTCAAAAGCACATGATTTGCACAGCAAAACATGAGGTGATCTTGTTTCTGCACATCTGACAAAAACAGGTCCTTTCCATTCTGATCTGCCCAACTTAACCACATGTCTAGAACCTCCAGTTTTCCAAAATTGAGCTAGAACATCCACACACCCATATCTTATGTAGCTTGTTTCAACCTGGTAATGACAGAGAAGAATTCATTCATATACTCCACCACAGCAAATGCATCTAGAAAACCTGTCAAACTCAGAGTATATAGTTTTGAAGGTGTTGTGAAAGTACTAGACAATTGATCCCAGAACACATTCTTGGAAGCTACATCATTTCAAACAACTGAAAGGAGCAAAAACTAGTCATTGATAAAAGCTGCAACGGGTAAACCACCTAGATAACCAACATTTTGGTCAGAAGGCACATGAATGACAAGAGGAAGAACAATCAGAAAGTCACCTCAAGACATCTGCAAGTGGAAGTTTGTTGCCTGGAAGATGAGCTGTCTTATCTCCAAGTGAACCCTCATAGAACTTCATAATTATGCAAGCCTGTCCAAAGTTCATTCAATACTCTGTCCAGATTAGAATGAGTGAAATAAGCAGAGGTCTCTACAGAAAGCCCCACACACATATACACATCTAAAATTAGCCAAGAGGATCTGAACCAAAAGAAATGGGGAATAGGAAAACAAATGGACAAAACTTTAAATGGACAGCAAAAGTTGCGAGATAATCTAATTACCACTAACTTAAGGTTCACCAAAATGCTAAGGCTTCCCCACCAACTTGATAGAGTGACGAGAGAGAAATGAGGCAAGAAAATTGATTAGGTCTAAAATGGGATTTGTGATATCTGAGGTCTGGGGAGTCTTAATCTGGAGCTAAACAAGGATGTTAAAAGTAACAATAAAAAAAGTTGGCCACATGTTGAAACCCACACCTTTCCATCTTTGATTGAAATCCCATAAGGCCGGCTTACACCCCTCAAGCCCTGAATGCTGTGAAACAAACTCTCAAACTTCTGCAACAGAGAGTGGACTTGCTCCTCAGAGCCTGTGGGTAACATCTTAACTGCAACCTCATGGTATTCATCAAAGTCCTCAGTACGGTTATGGATAGTCGCAAGCCATACATCACCAAAATGGCCCCTTCCAATCCTGTGCATCAGCTTCAAAATACTGGGGTCAACCCACGGATGTGTACAACTAGGATCTGCTGTCCTGTTCACGTTTACTGGAGTTCCAAATTGCTCATAATCCTCTGGAAAAAGCTCATCATCTATCAAGCTGTTGGGAGACACAAGACCATACGGTGGTTGTTCACCTCCCATTTTTGCAGTTGGTTTTCCAGAACTCTTTGTACTTTGTGCTGCCAGCTTGCCTGCCTAAGAGCCAACAAGGATAAAAGACTTAAACAAGGTTACTACAAGAAACTGGTAGCTAGAAATGAGGCAGAGATTTTAGGAGAAAAAGCTCATGACTGAAAAAGTGGGCACCTTTGCTCCTACAAATTAATCAAAACAAAATAGCCAAACATCAGAGTTTAACAAGAAAAGAAAACTCCAAAAAACCAACACAATGAATGGACCCACACCACCAGATCCAGTTGTTTTTAAGCCCCTAAAATTCCAGCCTCAATTATAGAATAAATCAGACTGCTCCATGACTTCATGAAAGAAAAAAGAAGGGGTTATTACAGAGGCTATTGTTGAAATCCTACAGTATTTATTTAGCATTTTAGTAATTATTGCTCAGAATGAATGCAGTTCCACTTACAGATGGCCAAATCTAAAAAATAAGCAGCCCCAATTTCTAAAGGCAAAAACAAAGCGGCAAAAGGAGTTGGAAGAAAAATTCATCTTTCTGACCCAAAAAAAAATAGAGAGGATTGAGGAAGGAAGGACCTTTTTCTAAACAGAGCTGGGAACTCTGGAAGGTGTTAGGTGGGGAGAGAAAGGGAGAGTCTCTGGTTCTGAAGCATCAATGATGGTCAGTCAGTTCAGTCACCGCACCACAGCTCGATCCAGTCCTCGCAGCAATTCTGCACTTTCAAGCATATAATTACCAAATGACATAGGATGGCAGCAAACATTGAATACAAAGTTTTTTCCTATGGTGCTCTCCTCTTCCATGTAGTGTCCATCTTCATCACAAAATACTGAAAAAGGTCCAGAGACAGAAGGACCATCCACCTTAAGACTAAATCAGAATGGACCCCAGTATACACACAAAGTGGAGATCCTTCACATGGAGGAGACAAAACACCATGAGTCTGAGAATAATGGCATGAAGAAGATATCAGAATAATCAACCCTAAAGAGAAACAAGACAATTATTGTCTACAAAACAATAATAGGAGTCAGAGAATTGGCATGAGGAAAAGATCAGAATCAAGCTTCAGAGAAAACAAGATACCTAATTGCAGAAATGAAGGAAAACAGGAAGTTAGAGGGAATTCGAGAACTTGGAAAAAAAAGGTGGCGATTGGTATATATTGTTGGCATAAAACAAAACTAAAATTGACCACACAACAAAACCTCAAAACCAGCAGCAAAAGAGAGTAAGTAAAAACAACAACTTGATCACGGTAAAGCTTACAAAACAAGCAAGAGCTCCCAAAACTGCAAGGAAAGGAAAGCAACGCCGGAGTAACAAACACACTCGGGAAGGACGGAATGAATGAATCATGCAAGCGTCTCAAAAGGGGAAAGAGAATAGAATCGCTGGTAAAACAAAGCGCCAGAGGAAGGAAGACGAAAAAACTTAGAAACAAAAATGAGGACAGCCAAGATGCTGTGGACAAAAACTTCTTACCAAAGCAAACAGCAGAGATAGTAGTAACAGTAGCCAAATTAGATCACCATCAACGATCTCCGCGAGAGTCGTGAAGTTGCTAAGGACAAAAACCCTCGCTCCCTCCTCCTGCTGCAACTCTAGATAGAAGTGGCAAGCGGCAATTGCAACGAGAGAAAGGAACTCAAAGAAAAGACAAACGGCATTCTCGAGCTCCGGTGAGTGAGTACCTAGGCCAGAGAGAAACCAGCGCACGAAGAAACAACAACAACAGTGTGCACCAAAAATTGAACAAGGAACCGAGGGGGGGGAAAACTATAGAGATTCTTGCAAGCTCAATATTTGGAAGCGAGCCAACAAACAACAGTCTCCTCCTGCGAGAAGCAGCAGGAGAACTGTTGTCCGAAAGAGCGAACGACTAGGGGTCACAGAACTATGCAAAGCTGGGTGGGCCAAAAACCGCCAAAATTGACAGGGAAAAAAAAACCATAAAAAGACGAGGAACTAAGTCAGGTAGAACTAGCAATGGAAACTCGAGAAAAAACCAAGACCATTCTCGCGTCGAGAAACACAAAATGGACACACGCAAACCTGTGAAGAAGAAGGCGAGAGAGCGGACACAAAGCGAGGGGCCGCTGAAGGGAGAGAGACGAAGCTGACGTGTCATAGGCTTCTCGATCAACACCTCGACGACGATTTTGAGGACCTCGACGACGACGACGACGACGACGACTTGAGGGCCTCGATGGCGAGTTCAGGACTTCGATGGCGATTCGAAGATCTCGATGACGACTTTGAGGACCTCGAAGACGATTTGCGGGCCTCGATGGCGACTTCAGGACTTCGAAGACGATTTTGAGGACCTCGACGACAATTTGAGGGCCTCGATGGCGATTTGAAGATCTCGACTACGACTTTGAGAACCTCGATTGATCCTCAAAATGTCAAATCCGGGCTCCCCAGGCCAGAATCCAAAAGCAGTTTACTTAGAGCCAAATTGGTATATTCCATTTCGGGACCTGGAATTTGAGACCTCGATTGCAAAATTAGTTCAAGGTTGTGTTGCTACAAAAGGCATTAATGACTGAAGGTGGTATTAATCACCCATGAAGTAAAATTTCGTGTAGCTTGTCCTTTCTAATTAAATAATGGAGATTTTCTCATAGCAATGGGCAATTTGGCAATTCATGCCATGAAAAAACTATGAATACGGTTTAGGCAACTTAATGGCAAAATCAAGCACAACATCAAGAAGCCAAATCATTAAAGAATTAACCTTCATAAAAGTCTTACAAAAAAGCTTGTAACATGACTTGGTCCAATCCTTCATGATGACGATCTCAAGGCCATAGAAGCCACATAGATGAATTGAACAAGAGTATCGAATCATGAACATGGGTTAACCATTTATTAACCATATATATAAGATGGTTTGTGTTGCTTCAAAATACCCAAAATGTATGCTAATTTTTAGCACACACAATTGGGACTAGTTCTAGGACAATCTTTCAAATTTTGTGAGAAAGAGATTTCACCAATCCTTGATAGAAGCATTGAACCCATCCAAGTTAACAAAACAAAAATCCGTTCCTTGGTGTTGGCAACCTAATGTATCTTTTACACACAAAGGATGGGTTGTTATTAATTTTATAAGGATTGCTAATGTTCAAAGGGGTGTGGTTTTCACGTAAAGTGATGACCACCAAAGTTTAGACCTAACAATTTACTTGAACTCTTGGGCGATTATTAGCCCTACCTTGATACTTGCCCAACGTTGTTTTGTACCCAACTAGATCAATTGAAGCTTGTTAATCGTGGAGTTTCCAATAGTAAGTTCCATTATATTCAAGGAATGTGGTTATGTTGGGCCCTTAAATTACACAAGTTCACAAAACAATAGTGGACCAACTTTCACCCATTTGAATGCGATTATAAATTTTTCATGTTATAATATCTTTTATGACGTGGGTGATTTTCATCCAATTAATTAAAATCCATCCACATAGATCATATAAATATGTTTAGTAATTATATGCATTCAATCATTCATGATGTTGTTCATGCAATTACGATAAATATATTTCAAAACATTTTTGTTTTTATCAAAATTTCATTGATAATTAGATGCAAATATTGCATCATATGCTATGCCATTGAATAAAAGGTGGTTAATGTAGGTATTGTGGGATTTGAGATGTAGTTAATATGCAATGGAATAATTTAATTTCCAAGAATTATTTGCAAATATAATAGATAAACACCCCTCATAAACAATTTAAACTATGTCTACAAATGGTGTCATGGAAACCATAGCAATGGAAACTCATGCACCATTCTACGAACATCATATCATTTTATTGTGCAATATGCATATTTAGTCACAAGACCTTCATTGTGGGAAAAATCATTATATTACAATATTTCTTTGATAATGTGCAATACATTCATTTGATTAATAAATATTCACTCAATACAAGTTGGCTTCACTTGTGTAGCCTTTTCATGGGTTTAATTATTCAACATGTATTGATGATGATGAAGTTAATTTAACATGAATCATGCAACAAGGCAACATGGTAAATTTTCACATTGGTTGATTTATAATCATTAATAATTTTGAATAATTTGTTTATATATGTATATGTATATAAATTGTGTACAAATTGGATAAAATCGTTTGAAACAATGAGATTTAGGTTGGATGTAACTATTGAAAAAAGAAAATCAACACCTATGTTGGTACTATGGGTGATTATTTCTTTTCCAAGAAAGACTTGGCAGGTAAAGGTTGGGTATATGAATATTTGGCCAATAGTTTTAAAGAATTAGTTTTGACCTTTGACATGTGGTTTTCCAAAATCATAAAATTAGTTTGACCCTTAATCAAGGTTCTAATGAATCAAAAAACTAACTCAAAAAAACTTACTTGGAACCATTGATTTTTTATACCAAATTTTTCATGACAACTATTAATTATTAATTTTTTTTCCAAAGCCTAGAATTGAAGGTCCAATGATTTTGGAACCAAAATTAAACCAAAAATGGAGGTTTATTAACAAAACAAAAAATCACATAACATTTATAAAAAATGCAATTTTTGGGGGTTGTTCTTAAACATTGTAAATATAATGTCTTTCCACTAAAGGGGTTTTAGGACAAATTTAACATTTTTCAAATTAAATAAAAGCTCTAAATGGCTTCACTCCAAAAGATGAAACTACTAATACATGCATGGGTAGGTGCTTGTTCACTTGGCTATCTTTTCATCTAGGTCATATCACACATTGTATCACCTCAAATAAATAAATAAATAAATAAATAAATAAAATTTAGAAAAGTCTAAACTAGTGTTGGATGAGTATGAAAAAATGATTATAAACCAAATAAGGTTTCAAGTCAGGTTTCAAGTTGAATACATTAGGGTGTTACCCAGCATCATACTCTATTTGAAACTTGTTCATTGGTTCTCACTCGATTAAGAATTGATGACTTGAAATCATTTCCTTATTTCTTTCATAAAAAGTTGATACCTTATCATAATATTAAAAAACACTAAGTCCAGGGTTTCAAATTTTGTTCACTACTTTGTTTTATTACATTCAACCTCACCTTTAAAAAAATTGATTATATCTTAATATAATGAAATGTTGAAATTCAACATTTAATGCACAAGGTTCAAAAATAATTAAGTAGTTGTCCATGTAAGAGTAGTGAAAATATATGTAGGAGTAGTGGAAGCATTTAAGAAAAATGGAAAGAGATGCCTCCTTTTCACCCACTATCCCTTCTTTCAGTGACATCCACAAAGTAAGGAATTTTTATTAAATCTTAATATGAAATGTTGAAACTCAACATTTAATGCATAAAGTTCAAAAGTGATTGTAATAGTTGTAGTGCAAGTAGGAGCAGTGAAAATATATGTAACATTGTGGAGGCATTCAAGAAATAAAGACATGATGAAATTTGGTTTATCACAAAACTGATGGTTTTATGAGTTGCACCCCCATTGAATGCTCATTTGTGAAGACCACCTTTGAATAATGGTGGGTTTGAAATATGTGAAACTTAGCCTTTTGAAACCTAAATGAAAATATATTTTTTCAAAATTTTGAAACTTTTCTTGGGTCTCTTGAAAAATAATTTAAAAATAAATTAAAGAACCAGGGAGAATCTTGTAAAATTCTCTAAAACCCAAACTCGGTAGGTTAAAAAAAAACTTGAGAACCATCCAACACTGATCAAAGCTTTAACCATTTTAATCAACATTGCTTATATATGGTAAGCACTTCATAAAAAACATGGATTGTTATTATTCATCTCACCTTGATGAGGACTTTAACACATTTGTTTTCTAGGAATAGCTTTGATGAAGAAAAGGATTCCATTAGATGAAATTTCATTCCATTGTTGCATTTTATGGACCTAAATTAGTAAAAAGGTTTTGTCTCCCCATCCCCACTTGGGGTTCTTCCAAAAGTGGAGAGATTTTTTCACCAAAGAAGGATGGGCTCATCTTGTAATGGTTGTACCTTTTATGGCATGTTCAAACAAAATTGTGAAAGATGATGAAACCATGTAATTTGATTACGTAATTTTGAATGCAAAATGGATTTGATTTTTTTTTTTAAAAGGCGTAGAGAATAGGAGAACACTATGTGAGGAGGGGCCAAAACATCCCTATTACTCAAAAACCCTCATCATATGAAGGAGGCTTAAGGTTCCATTTAACCTTTAAAAAACATTTGACCAAAACATTTTAAAGTTGGAACCAAGTGGGAAGAGGGAGTTGCAATCACATAATTGCCTAATTGTCATTTAAAATGTTGTTTCTTTTCACTTTGTAGAGTTGTAAGGGCTTTCAAGCTAAATCTTTTGATTTAAAAGAAAAAAAAGTTTGGTTAAAGAATGGAAAGTCCCCACCTTTGAAAGTGTAAGTCTACTAATTATAGGCATCCTTCAAAATTTCATGTTTTTGGAAGATTTGACCAAGTTACCATATTTCATTGAATGTAATTTAACTCTAGGATAGATAGAAGGCATCCATATGAAGGTGGTGCAAAAAAAATTGCTCCATTGGGATTTGGGATGAGAGAGAAGTGAATGGTCAAAGATGCACATCCAATGGGCATCTACAACACAATCCAAGGAAGACAATCTTTTATTATAGTTTTCAAGCAACTTGATCGTTCCTAGTCCTTCCAACCTTCCATTGCATGTACCATGAGTAGACAACAAAACTTGGGAAGTTGGAGTTGTTGAAACGTTTATCTATTGTTGCCCAAGCTAAAAGAAAAAGCTTTAACAAAGCTTGAGAGATACGAATGAGACATCAAAAGTGCAAAAGAGTAGGAATGACATGTCTCTTATAACATAAGCAGGTCAAAATTTGGATAGGAGGTCTACGTACGAGTAGTAATGGGGTAGTTGAATAGTCTAGTCTATTGTGACATTTAAGGGTTAATGAAAAGAATGCCTTATTTTGAGATGCCCCACTCCTAGGGCCTTACCCACTTTTATGCTCTCAAGTTGGAAGATTGGCATAATTTGAAGCTTTTGAGCTTCCATAATACAATCTTAAGAGTAGGTAAATTACAAAAGAATTTGTCCAAATTTTTGTCCAAGCCCATTATACAAAATTTGCATTTTGAGTTTCAATCACATTTTTTTGGAAGCCATAGGGAAGAAGAAGACTCAATCATGGTGTTTAGCTAGCACCTACTTGGTCTTGCATGAGCTCAATCTAGTTTTGTTATGTTGTCAATCTCTCGCTTGATTTTGGCTGAAATCTCTACCAAAGATTGCTGAATCAAAGAAGTTAAATAGTATTCTCATTATTCTCAATATACAAGAACAAAGAAGCAAGTACTAAAAGCCAGTAATTTGGCACTTCTGTATCCAATTCTCTCCATTTGTAATGACACAAATGTGGAGTGATAAGGAACTATGAAATGTTACACAGGAATGCCATGTGTTGTATCATCAATCCCATTGCAGTTCACTTGACATTGGTAGAAAGATCACTATGGCATGAGTAGAAGAGATCTCATCTTGGAAATTGATAACCAGAGCCTCATTACAACATACCCATCATTCGCCCATGATGAAAGACTTCGACTGGGAGTGATTCCTGCATCCTTGCAAATAGAAAGTCTGACCCTCGGAAGTGCAAGTAGATTATCTGGGCTGGAAACAGCTGAAATAGATGTGACCCACCTTCTTCAATTAAATTGTCAGCTTCAACTAAAAACACAGCTTCAACTTTCATAGAACAGTTCAATCCAGCAATCCATGAACTCCAGCAGCCTTTCAGGCTAATTCATAGAGGTTGTGACACTTATTGCTCTCTCTCTCTTGACATCTCTTGACATCGTGTGATCAATCTGTCTGTCTTAGAGGGAAGTACACTGTTTGCAATCCTCGACACTTACTGAGAAATATGAAACCAAAACAGTTATATGGCAAGAGAGATTGAGCAGAACTTGTAGGAGAAACTATAGGTGGTGCATATTGTGAAAAACCCCACAAATTCAACATTCCACATGTTGATCTTGCAAAGGGAAAAAAACCAAACCTAAAACCCTGTATGCAACAAGAGAGATTGAGTCAGAATTTCTGGGAGATAGTTCAGGCCATCTGGAAAGTAGACAAGGAAGAGCCATAATGCTACATGAGTTGTAAATCCTGATCAGTGGCACGAAGACAACAACCAAAACTCTGCTTACCTTGAGGTGAAATTCCACAAGACTTGGGTGTATGCATTACTGCCACAAACAAACAACACATCCAGCAGCACTGCCATCCTTTGGGTCATCTCATGCTGCATATTCCACCAGTATAGTGCCAATCAAGAACCTAAAACTGCTCGTCATGCACTCTTTGTGATACAGCAGCAGGTCTAGTAGCATGAATTACAGTCGCTGCCTGCAACCCACAATGAGTTTCATGCAACATAAATGATCAAACCCATTAGCCCAAAGGTTCCAAAAAAATAAATTCTAATCAAAGCTTTAAGCGATTTGCCATTTTTAGCACCTGTCTTGACCAATCAACAAACAAATATTGATTGCTTCATAGAAAACTTGGCATCCATATGCTTCTCAATATATGGATGGGCACTAGTATGGTCTGTCCAGCAGCAGCTCATAGCATTGAGATTCTTGTCTTCCAGCTCGAATCTCCAACTTGATGGCAAGAAATCTTCATTCAACCTCTTGAAACTATTCATGATCCCAGGAATGTCTTTCTCTGCAGGCAAACATTTTGTGGTCCATATATATGACATGTCATGCATTAATCCCATCATGTCAACCCATTGTGCCCATATGAATAGATCATCTACCACCAAGTCCAATGGGTTGTCACCATATCCATCACCGCCTGCTTCACATAGATCACATTCCCATGGATCACAGCAATGTATTGCTGGTTGCTCTTATGTATGTGTCAAGCATGTCAAATTCCTAGCCAAAAAAATTCCCTCACTTGCACTAAAGAAACGGCAATGTTCAATCATCTTCCATCCTGTTGCAATTATGGCAATCTTGACTCCAATCTAGTGTAAGCATGAATAGCACCCTAAACCCTACCCACATTCCCGAGCGTAATCTTGACCCTCTGATTGGCTATCAGGTCACGAGTTACATGCCATAACCTATGTTCCATTAGCAACCTACTAGTCAGCACAAGATAGCAAAGTCAGCTCTCATTGGCCCAATAGTGCGTCACCCTCTTGCTTCTGGGATGAAAATGTCATAGCTGCCGCTCTATTCATGGATGAAAAGAGGGCATCTCATGTTCCGTTAGCAACCTACTAGTAAGCAAAAGGTAGCAAAGTCGGCTCTCATTGGCCCAATAGTGCGTCACCCTCTTGCTTCTTGGATGAAAATGTCATAGCTGCTGCTCTATTCATGGATGAAAAGAGGGCATCTCGAATTCGTTAAGCCGCCCCCTAAGCAGCTCAAGCAGTGGCATTGAGATGATCATTACCTTAGCCCATTTTGTGGAGATGATCTGCTCCAAACACTCAAAACCCAGGCAACCACAAACATGTTAAAGAGACAAGAAAATTCAAATCCCAGCTCTTTTAGGGTTTAGGGTTGCTGATCAGAAGTGGAGGGTACCCTAGTACCTGGGCCAGTTCAACACTAATTATATTATTTTCAGAAATGTTGAAATTTTCAAATAAAATAAAATAAAAATCTTTGTCAGAAATTATTTTTAATGAAGGAAAACAAAGAATCTGATGGAATATTTGGGAGTATGTATATCATTTGCCGAAATGGAATCCTCAAAATTAATTAATTATTCAATAAACATGTGTTGAATTGGCTGGGATATACTATCATTGTTTTTTTTTTTTTGGTGAAATTTTGTCAAATTTTGACCCTGAGAAATGTGATTTCAACCTAGGTAGCCAGATTCTGTTTTTTTTTTTCTTAAACTCTTTCGTTTCGGTACCCTATGAAAGTGGGGGGGGGGGGGGGGAGAATAAAATTTTTTTTTTTTTTTAGAGTTTTTCCTTTTCTTTTTTTTCATAAAATTTTTTTTTTTTT
>Ga0116227_10006120_pt1 | contig 24662 bp, 16 predicted proteins | sample S1TSphgellanicum_FD_89693 | JGI IMG/M metagenome (GOLD analysis project Ga0116227, IMG submission 89693) | Host-associated microbial communities from peat moss isolated from Minnesota, USA - S1T2_Fb - Sphagnum magellanicum MG | ecosystem: Host-associated > Plants > Peat moss > Unclassified... | reverse complement strand
TAATTATGATAGGATAAATCCTTTTCTTTTTTTTTTGTATACTAGTGGGCCAGTGTTTTTCTAAAGAAAAATTATCAGAGAGAGGGGGGGGGGGGGGAAGGCCCAAGGGGAGAACCCAATATGGGTTTTCAAGGTTGGGTGATCTAATGCAAGTTGAATGAAGTTCATCCATGTTCACCTAGCTTATCATTCATAAACAATGTTCATCTACAAATGTTCACATTTTCATTTTATAAGAAGGCAAGCTAGAGAATAGAGATATTCGTAAAGTAAGGAAAAGACAGCATCAGAACCCTGAGTTTGGTCATAAAGGGGGTGATATCCAATAAAAACCTGCACAAAAAGTACATTAGCATTCAAGGGGAGGGGGTGAAACTCAAAACACCATCAATTTTGGTGGTAATTGAGTTTCATCCTATCTTTCCTCTTTCCTGAGCGCCTCCACTGCTGCTACATATATTTTCACTGCTCTCACCATCTCTACTATAATTACGCTCGAACCTTGTGCAGAATTTACCGAGATTTAATAAAATTTCTTTACTTTGCAGATGCCTCTAAAAGAGGGGTTTGGGGGTGAAAGGAGGCCCAAAGATAGGGTGAAGACTGGGTGACTTTCAGGATATCTCTAATATACAGCCTAAATTTTCTATTGTGACTTACAAATTTGATTCAGTGTCGAAACCAAAATTGAATCCAAATCCTACACAAATTGCAAAGTCTCTTCCATCTTGGCCATAGCCAATCAATTTGGAAGACATGCTTGTTTTGGAAAACAAAAAAAAGGTACCTTTTAGGTACTATCATTTCTTGTTTTTTCCCCTAAAAACCTAAGCCTGTAAAACAAAAATCCCTTGTCTTTCTAGCTTGTCTTTCTGCAAGGAGCTCATTTTCCAGAAAAACTGGTAGAAATTTTCTAGTCTATGTGGAGGGTGCCCTACCCTCGGTTAAATTTAGCCTCAAGGGAGGATGGGGAACTTTTGCCTCGGGGCCAACCAGTACATGCACTGATACCATGGTAAGAACCAGGGTTGTGAGGATATCTGGGTTGCAGTGTTAAGTCCAAGGGACAGGTTCTTGTGACCTGGACTTGAGCTTGCACCCTTTTATTAGTAGAATGGGCACAAGAATGGGACTGTAGAACTAGCCTTTTACTAAATCTGGAATTGGAATTGTGAAAAAATTTCCTTAACATAAGTTCAGGTTATTTTGGTAGGTTAGAATATATAATTAAATATTCATTTTAATTAGTTGTTTAACTCCATATCGATAAACCGTGCTGGTTCATCTTGGTCAGCATTTTAAGCATGAGTTTCCTAAATAATGAAGAACTTCCTCTCCTCTCTCAAATGATGAAGTTTGCAAAATTATACCAGTTCTGTATGTTGGGTGAGGATCTCGAAGGGGATGGATGTTCTTAGAATTCTAGGTCCTCTGCTTGACTCCCACCTCACACACAATGGCCTTCCATTCTCAGGATAATCCCCTTCTGAGTCTATAATCCCATTGTGGGCAGCATCTTCTTAATGGTGGTAGCACACCATTGGACAAGAGCTCCCCAGTTATATCATGTATTTTGTTGTCTTAATCTGATCTTTTTGTACTTCTTTAATTCCTTTTCGCATGTTCCTGGTTGTTGGTTGGTTGAATCTCATAACTCACACTTTTATATGTCCCACAACCCCCAAGCTTGGGCGTACCTTACAATCGGTCTTTTCCAGTAACCAGCTTGAGCAGGCTCTGGTAATTGGTTATCCAGTGGTTCTTGCTGGTTACCTTGCACATAGTCCACTCTCCACACCCTACACATAAAAAATACCTGCCTAAAATTTCTTCCCTATTGCACCTTCTTGTGTGGTGAAATAGAGCTTACGTAGTTATGAGCTAACAATGAGGATGGCATTTTATGCAAGGCTTTGCTAATTTAAGATAGCACCTTATGGGGTGGAATAAATCTTGTCTTGTAGTGAGAATGGCACATTACAAGCAAAGCCTTACACACCTTTTATAAGGTATATAGCTTGTAATGTAAATATTATTAAATTCTTAATTAATTATGGGTAAAGGGTAGATGAATTGACACCCTACATGAGGCCCTCAACTTCAAAAGCTTACAATTTACATTCACAGGCCACTGAAGTGCTGGTGGTAGACCTGCTTTAAGGTCAGAATGCATTTTGGGGGGACCTTACATACCACCTATGAACATGTTGATCCTGGTAGGGTGACTCCAGGAAAAGCATGGTAGCCCTAAACCCTAAAACCCTACCAGGATCAACCCTAAAACCCTAGGAAAACCCTAGGAAAACCATAGGAGAAGCATGGTAACAGGTGCTACCAGAGCCTGTTTCCAAGCATAAATATTATTGAAAAAGGAACAAAATGCTTTTCCTAATCAATGAATTTTTTGGTGGTGAATTTTTGTCATTTTGGAAAAAAAATGTTGGCAAAAAAATTATGTCACAAATTATCTTTCTTTATAAGAAAAATCAAAATTTTCTTAAAAAAATCTAAAAATTTGCCCAAATCCCCACAATTGCCTACAATATTATGAAAGGGTACTTAAGATTTCCTACTTCATATTTTGAAATATTGCCCAAATTTGGCTAAATATAATTCTGGAGGATCACCACTTGAGCAACATCACGAAACTGACAAAAGAAAAAGAAAAAAGAAAAAGAAAAAAGAAAAAGAAAAAAAAAAAAGAAAAAAAAAAAGAATCATTGTCCCTAATCCTTTCAAATATGTTTGAAAATTTTCATTTTTACCTACATATATCCACATAATAAACTTTGAAAAAAGGTAAATATATACCCTTACCTTGTACCCTTTACCTTTATACTTTTGTGAGATACAGGGTATATTTATTTACCTTGTACCCTTACCTATGTCTATGTACCCCCTCCCAGGGCCTCTCACCCTAGACGGTTTTTCCTTGGAAGTCCCACAGAGGGTCCTACAGCGGGTCCCACATAGGGTTCTACAAGGGCAACGGTCCCATATGGGGTCCTAATTGGAGTCCCACATAGGGTTCTACAAGGGGATCGGTCCCTTAGGGGGTCCTAAAGGGAGTCCCACATAGGATTCCACAAGGGGATCGGTCCCACATGAGGTCGTAAAGGGAGTCCCACATAGTGTTCTACAATGGGATAGGTCCCACAGAGGGTCCTACTGCGGGTCCCACAGTGCTCAGGGGCCTTGGAGAATTGGAAAAAGCGGGTGAAAGTTGTTCCCTTTTACATAGCGGCCCGTCTCCCCCCCACCCACGCACAACACACATCCTGCCATCCCTTTTGGACCGTTCGATCTCCCCATCCGACGGCATCGCCATCGTCTCTCCCGAATTTCCTTCACGCTCTCCGGACTTCTCGCCCTCTGCTAAGTTATGCGCGAGCGTGTGTTTTGTGCGCGGGTGTGTGTGTGTGTGTGTGTGTGTTTGCGATTGCTGTCAGACACGATATAATACTTACTCTTATCCTGAACTATCTGTCGACTCGTATGCAACTTGTATTTCTGTTGTAGTGCAGGGTTTTTTGTTTGTTTGTTTGTTTGTTTTTTTTTTTTTTTTGGCTTTCCACGAGCAAACTTTTTGTTGTGGTGGTGAGGAAAGCAGTGTCAGAAGAGAGTGCAGAAGAAAGGAATGGGGTTTCGTTGCTGCACATGACGGTGTACAACATCGCTTCCGAAAATGCACATGGCAAAACTGTGAAGTTTGTTTTGGAAGGTTTTTTGAGGGTTTCTCTGAATTCGGCTTTCCTTGTTTTTGCTTTTGTTGTTTCCTTGCAAGAAGCGGCGGCGGCCTGGGAAGGAAGGGGAGGGTTTTGTCATGGATGAAGAAGCTTCCGGGAGAGTGGAGAGAATAGCGGGAAGAAGAAGGTGGTCTTGGAAAGGTGCTAGAGAACCAAGCGGTGGCTATGGCGTTGTTGTTGTTGTAGTTTAAGGATGACGCTGTGGTGAAAGGAGATCGAGGTTTACGCAGTCTGGAAGAAGAGGAAGTAGTAGTAAGGAGGGGCAAGGGGACGGACGGACGTCAAGCTGATGGACATGAGCGGCGGAGGAGATTTAGCTTGGACACAACGAAAGAAAACCGAAATGGCGATTCCGTTAGGGACTTTTCCTGAGGGTTTACGAGTGTTAGTGGTGGACGACGAGCCGCTTTGTCTTATGATTCTCGACAGAATGCTCCGGCAATGCAAGTACAATGGTAAGTGTTTTTGTTTGTCTTAGATTTCTCCAATTTCTGCTCTGCATCATTCTTGAAGACCGACCCTGGGTTCTTAGCAGGAGCTGACGGACAGCTGGGAGGAGACTCGTAACCTAAGAAGAGCCAGCCACAAGAGAATTCCTCAGTCTCCTTTTAAAGTGTGCAAAGGACAGGATCAACACCATGAGCAGGCTCAAAATTGGTCCTCCTGATGGTGGTGCCACCTGTGTGATGGAGGTGTTTTATGTTCTCTTGTAATGGGACTTAGCTGTTGCTGGTTACAGCAAGAAAGAATAATAATACTCATGAAATTCTGCCTGCTTTTTTTTGCTAGTGACAACTTGCAACCTAGCGACGAAAGCTCTTTCATTGCTGCGGGAGAACAGGAACCACTTTGATCTTGTGATTAGTGATGTGTACATGCCGGATATGGATGGGTTCAAGCTGCTTGAAGCAATTGGGTTGGAACTTGACTTGCCTGTGATCAGTGAGTTCTTTTTTTCCTCAATCCATTGCAAAGACAATGGATGGCTTTTTCTGACTAGGTTTCTAAAGGGTTTGTTGTTTTGCAGGTGTTTTTATTATTCTGGTACTGAGGGATGGTTTCTCTTTTTAAAACTGCAGTGATGGATGGCTTTTCTTAGTAGGTTTCTGAAGGGTTTTGTTTTTGCAAGGGTTTTTATTATTCTGATACTGAGGGATTGTCTCTCTTTTTGAAACTGCAGTGATGTCAGCAGATGGAGAAACTGATTTGGTAATGAAGGGAATAACGCATGGTGCATGTGACTATCTTTTGAAGCCTGTGCGGCTTGAGGAGCTTCGAAACATTTGGCAGCATGTCATCCGTAGGCGGGTTCCTGTGAAGGATCTACATAGAGAGGAGGGATCAGGGGAGTGGGATGACAGTGCATATCCACTTGACTCCACTGCAGATACAGATCACAGTTTCAGGAAGAGGAAGGAGAGGGTGGATGATGAGATTCAAAGAGCTGAAGACCTCAACAACCTGAAGAAGGCTAGGGTTGTATGGTCACCGGAGCTTCACAAACAATTTGTTCAAGCAGTAAATCAGCTCGGAATTGAAAGTAATTTTCTCTCAAGCCCCATTTTCAAGCACTTTGCATAAAATTGCTCTCCTCCTCTCTTCTCTTTAACTCAGCTCTACCTGTGGATTATGCAACCTGCAAAGACTCGTTCCAGAGATGCTCATGAAACACAGAATGCCTCAGACAACTTCATGGGTGTGGTTTTGCAGAGGCTGTACCAAAGAGGATATTGGATGTAATGAATGTGCAGGGCCTAACACGGGAAAATGTTGCAAGCCATCTTCAGGTCATTTTGCATATCTTCTCTGTGTAGAATCCCTGGGTTCTTTATCTCTTTCCTTGTCAATGCTACAATAGTCTTTGTGTTGGGGTTTGCCTCTTTCTGTGGAGCACTACCAGTCAACAGTCTTTGCTTGTCTGATTTTTCTCTTGCCTTTTGTTTGACATTTGGATGATGCTGTGTCCCATGGAGTGCCCACCCTTGCATTGTTGTTGTAAGGTCTTTCTAGCACCTCTTGTTGCACCAACAGTGACTACTTGTGTGTGCAGAAGTATCGGCTCTATTTGAAGCGCCTAAGTGGAGTGAACCCACAACCATATCCAGTGGCCTCTTTCCAGGCTGCCAAGAATGGTAGCTCTGGAGGTGTGATGCAGATTCAACCTGGAGGAAGGGCAGCAGCTTCTTCTTCTTCAGGTTCAAAAGGGTGGATTCTGGGGGGAGTTGGCCTTGGTAGAAATGTAGTGCAGAAAGACACAGTTGACAGGGGGTCACTGCAGGCACAGTTGCAACAGAAGCATCAGCAACAACAGCTGGCAAGGACCTTCGAAGGTCTCAACCAACCCACTCGGGATGTTGCTTTCACAGATCTGCAGAGAATGGGTTCAAATGATCTTGACCTGTTGATGAAAACAGAATATGATCCTAGTGGGCAACCACTGGACATTGCTAATGATCAGCTACCTGTCCTTGGAAATCTAAATGTGCTTGAGCAATTTGACTTGTCAGGTCTTATTGACTTGAGGGAGGGAGAGAATGCAGTGACTATGTCAAACCTTGGTACCATGAGCACACACAACACTCTGAATGCAATTACAATGGAAAATTTAAGGAGAGCAGAGGATATGGGTAGCCTGACAAGCTTAAAGCCAGGGAATGGTTTGGCTGGAGGGTTGGGCTTTGGCAGACCAAGAGGAGGGGATGATTGGGCCCCCTTGGAGAGCACGGGTCTGGCCGAACACTTGGCTTTGAGAAAGTTTGGTGGGGAGTTCACATCTGCCTCTTGCTTTTCATCAGTGGACACCTCAAGCCATGAAGGTATTTCTGAAACCAGCTTCAAAGATTACAATGATTTTGGGGGTCCATCAGATTTGCTTACTCCACCACATGATTTGCCACTTTCTTGAAACAGAAAATCCTCCCTTGGCCAAACAACAGAGTGATAGCTCTGGCTGGCGACTGGTGGGTGGGGTATCTGGTTGTGTCAGCCAACCTCTTACCATTACTAATCCTCAAAAAGTCCATGTATATTGAGTATTTATATCAAGAGGGAGAAGCATTCATTGTACCCTGGAATGCTCAGTGGATGGTCTAATTGTAAAACAGATACCATGATTGTAAATCTTTCTAGTGGCCAATCTTTATAGGGTGCATACTATTACCCATCTTCCTTAATATGTGGAGGTTGGTTTTGGTACTCCAAGTTCAATCCAAAGACCGTAAATTTGCAGTAAAGTTTCTTTAAAAGGGGCAAGAGACTTGATTGTTATTTGATTTTGTGCTACTTCTTACAGGCTCTGATTTAGAACATTAGCCTCTTTTCATTATCAAGTGATATGCTTTTGGAATGGTGATGAGGACAATCATTCGGTCTGCGGTATTAAGCGTTGAGGTGTCACATTTGAGAGATATACACAGGAGAAAACTGGGTGCTAAATAGTCACACAGTTTTGAGGCACCTTTGAACTTTGTGTTCCTACCTGAGCCAGAGTTTTCAAGTTCAGTGTTCATTTGGCTTCACAACCTGACCTGGCATTTCCAAGAAGAGGACTGATTTGCATGAGTTTGAATTTGGACCAACTGAAGGCTGAGGATTATGGTGTGGTTTTGTGGCAACTGCATTGGACTGTGGAATCAATATGAGTACATACCTGTGTTGGGATCTGGTACGTGGACTTCATGCTGGTGGTGGAAGCCTGGGTCTATGTACTTGTATGAAGAACCTACCAGGTTGGTATGACCCAAGCCACTACTAGTCTGTGCACTGGTATGAAAGAACCTCACAGGTTGGTATGATTGAGCCAATAGCAGTGTCTGACCCATAATTATTAGTTAATTATTTATTAATTAATTAATAGTTAATAATAATAATAAAGTTAATCATTAGTTCAATTTTGTGATGTAGCTGAGGTGGTGAGCATACACATGAAGATTTACCCAAATTTGGCTATAAACAAGTAAAAATATTTAAGCATCTTTCTATATTGTTGGCTACCTTTTGGAGGCTTATGTGAATTTGGCGATTTGAATTTATTTCTTTTCCGAAAATAGATTAATTCAAAATGGCGAATTTGGGTTGGTTTATTAAAATTTAAAAATATCCCTTTTTTGTAGGTGGAAATCAGATTTTCCAGGTTAAAAAGTTGCAAAAATTCTTCAAAAGAATAATCACTACTGTGTAGTAGTATTACAGCTTCATTTGTAAAGTTTTGACTATTGTTGTTTCTCAGTACCAAAGCGGTTTTCCGAGTTCTCACAACTGGAAACATGTTGAATTGATCATTATATAGGGGATCATTATATACTGGAACTGATATATAGTTCCTGCATGTAAATTAATATTCAATAGTTGACACTTGCTAGAAGTATTATTGTTAGTGATTGATCTACTCATAATTGTACTTTTGTTGGAACTAAAATGGATTCTGACATGAATACTGTAGTACCTTGGTAGCTTTGACACTAATTATGTTTTTTTAGAGAATGTTGAAATTTTCAATTTTATTTTATTTTTATTTTTCAGTGAACACAAATTTGTGAAGGAAAATGGAGAACCTTTTTTTGAGATTTAAGAATGATATTTTCTAAACATGGAATCTCCAAAATTAATTAATTAAGTAGTTGACTTACATGTGTGGAAGCTGCCCCTGTAGGTACCCATCTATCATGCGTGATTCTTGAAAAATATTCCTGGACATTCGAACTGTCTGGAAAGTCACCTTGTCTTCACCCTCTCTTTGGGCTTGCTTTCACTCCCTATCCCCTCTTTCATTGGTATCTGCAAAGTAAGAAATTTTTTATTAAACCTCAGTATGAAATGTTGAAACTCAGCATTTAATGCACAAGGTTCAAGAGTAAATATAGTAGTTCTACAGATAGGAGTGAAAATATACGTAGCAGCAACTCAGCATTTAATGCACAAGGTTCAAGAGTAAATATAGTAGTTCTACAGATAGGAGTGAAAATATACGTAGCAGCAGTGCAGGCGCTTAGGAAAATGGAAAGACAGGATGAAACTCAGTTCACCACCAAAATTGGTCGAAAAATTAGTTCGGGTCCCAGCTATTTCGTTTTGTAAAATTTTCATTCCCAGTTACACGTTTGATACCTATTATGCCGAAACTGGCTATTCTCGCCCCCCTAATCGCCTGACTTTATCGATAACTCTATTGCCTAGTTTTTCAAACAATTTTGCAGAAACCCTAACAAATTACAATTATTTCCAAGCAGGACAAATGCCTGAATAGTGAACATTGATGATGCCTTAGGCAGAAATATAAGAAATCATGTCATGTGGGCACAGCTTTTCAAACTGTAAAAAGAAAATGAGGACCAAATGCCATACTTCACAAGCTCAGTGCTTGAAAGCTATTCCTTGGACCTTTAAACTTTTGATGCCAAAGCTTAAATATATGTGCACTGTAAAACTCCAAGTCCCATACATGTTGAATAGTCCAATTTGAGAAAAACTAAAAACTTAAATGCCTAATTTCACTAAATTTTCAAATCCATTTGCATAATATATTTTTCCACTATTCAATAAAAATTATGAAGCAAAGTGCCCAACTTAAGAGGCATGTCCGATTATTCATCCAAAACATAGTGTACATGCCATTATATTGTTGGGGGTGGAGATGCTCTTAACCTTTAAATATGCTTATTTGCACAAAGATAAAATTGCAATTGGCAAGCAATTTAATTTATAGATTTTTCCCAAATTAATGATCATAAGGCACACAAATGTAATAAATCATTATTTCTAGATGAGAGAAGACATGACCTTAAAACCACAACTAATAAAACTAATAATGAGAAATCCAATGTCCAATGTTGTCATAGTATATAGGCTTGTGCATGGTTTATTTTTAGTCTATGCATTGATAACAAAAAGACCTTACCTCACCTAAATATATTTATATTAAGGTTAGAATATAATGATCATAGTATTTTGGAGAAAGTCATTAATATATATGTTTCATTTTCTATTTCTTAAAACATATATGTTAACATGTATTTTACAAGGTTTCACAAAAAGTAAATTTCAAAAGTCATTTTATTTAAAAAAAAACCTACCAAGAACTTAATTTTATGATGCAAAAATTGAAAATTAATACATAATAATGAAAAATTGTTTCATTTTTGATCATTCAAGTAAAAACATTTAATGATTTTCGTGATGAGTTTTTTTGGTTATTTTATGTCTAATTTTCATGGAGACACACAAGTTTATAAAATTGTTTATTTGATTTTTTAAATTTCTTAATATGGATTAAATGACCATTTTATGGATTTAAATAAAAATTTGAATGGTCAAATCACGTTTGATTGCAAGGCAAATGACATTTTTAACAAACTTTTCCCAAGGGTTACAAGTTTTTAAATTTAAATCACTTGATTTGGATGCAAAATGAGAAAGTTATAAACCCCCAAAGTTGTAGGACTCATAATTTGTTAGTTTTTGGACTTTCCCTTGAGAGTCCTGGGGGAGACATGATTATTTCAATTTAGTCCCATGTGGACTTGATAAGTATACTATATGGAAGTGAGAAGTGACTCTTCCCAAGTTAGAGAGTGGGTTAATTTGAATTAACTTGTGGGTTGTTTGTGTTCCATTTTAACTTCGAAACGCACTAACTGCCCTTTTGTTTGATTTGTGTAAGATGTTCATGAACTTAATTTAAGAAGCTTGTCTCAGTCTAATCCTAAAGCTTCCACATCACCTTTTTTGTCCTAATGCATGAAGGTAAGGAACATCCTCAAGGATTTCAAGTCTTTTGTAATGCACTATATTAAAAAATTTACTTTGATAGCTTGTCATGTCAATCCTTTGGGATGTTTGAAGGTTTAGGTTTTTTTTTTTTTTTTGTGAAGCTTTATTAACTAGAATGGTTCCCATGCCCTCAAGATTTTTTTGGGCTTTTGGAGTAGAAAAAGAAAGTATTTATGCCATAAATGAGAAGAAGCATGGTAACATAGACTAAACAAATAAGGATATTTATTTTTATTTTATAACATGGGTTTAAAAAAAAAGTAGCATTGAAATGTGTGGAACTACAATGGAAAACCTTTTGTGCCCTCTATTACATTTAAAATAATATACTCAAAAAAAACTAAGAAAAAAAAAGGTTTTATAAATAGATAAAAACATCCCAAAAATGATGTCAAATTCATGTTTGGGGAACTTTCATCACAAAATACTTAATGTCATATACTTATGTTAGGATATGACATAAAAATCATCGTATTTTTCAAGGTGTTATAAAAAAAAACATTATATTTTGTATTTGTTATAACATACTTAACACACACTTTATGAAAATTCCACATTGCAAAAAATAAGCTTCACACTTGCTTGCTTTTCAAACAAGACTTAAGTAAAAAACTTATGGACAATTGATAAAGAATATCTATCCATAATATTTAAATATTATTATTAACAAGATAGATCTTTTTTTTGCTGACCCCAAGCAAATGACTTTCGCAACATGGAAGGCTGGTTTAGCTCTCCATTAATTTCCTGGAATGCCAAACAAAAGCAATTCAACTGAAGTCTGCAGTTCAAGTACTTTACTTGCAATCTGACATTTCTTTTCTTTTTGCTTGGCTTCAATGATATATTATAAACTACAGTCACTTTTTTTGAAAATGTCTGGAATTTTATTTTTTTCGAGTAGGTTGTTAGTACATATTTGACTTAAACTATTTAGTACAATTATTTATTTAGCCATACATTTATTTATTTATATTTATTTATTTATTTAGCTGCTTCAACTATGTCGGTTATAGACATGCATGATGATGATGGTTGTCTGGGGAGGAGTATAGAAAGAAGTTAGAAGTTTCGAACCTTCTCTGCAACAAAAGGTCGAAAGGTCTGTTGCTCTCGACATCTTTTCTTCTGTTTTGTAGGGGATTTGGTAGAAAACTGCGCAAGACTGCAAAGGATAAAAAAAGTGCCAAAATCATATGTACGACTTGTTTGAATTACTCGGAGTATTATAATAATTTCTAAAGAGAGATGCCCATGATAGTGAAAGTAAGCAGCATAATAAAGTCCTACCAAAACAGCAACTCCCCGGAGTTCTTTTTGGTAAGTAAAATTATGTGGTCAGGACTCCAAACCAAATTGACTTGGTCGCAAATGAGTCCATGCAAAATTCAACCCTAGATCCTTCAGCCATAATTCTCAAATATGGGGAGAGATCTTTGGGGCAAGGCATGTATTTCCAATTTTTATTTATTTTTTAAACCGATGACATTTTAAGGTGCCAGATGAAAATAATAATAATAATAATAATAATAATAATCATATTTTTTTTCCACTTGTTTTTCCCAAACAAAAGACTTAAACCAGCTTTATTATTAGCCACATTTGTCAAGTCATTTTTTTTTCCACCAATATATATATATTTGACCCTTGTAGTTTTGTACCTGGGCAAATACATACCAACCCAACTGACATTATAGATTTTCCTACCCAAGTTTATGTCCTACCTGACAATTTGGGTATGAGACTAATCTTGCCTCAGGTCATATACCCTGGCCTAATAGGTTAGTTAGGTTTGGCTAATAGGTTAGGCTAGTTATGTTAGTTAGGTTAGGCTAGGCTAGTTAGGTTAGTTAGGTTTGGCTAATTTTACATATTCAAGACCAAAGTTGGGTGGGTATGTCCAGGGTTATCACAGATATAACACTATTGATATTGAAAAATTATGCCTGACTAAAATAGCCTTTCTCCATTATTATATGGGCAAAATTCATATGCCTTGTCTTGTCAGCCATTTGTACGGATTGGGGATTGTACCCTTCCCATAGGCTTTTGTTTCTTCTCTTCTTAAATTCCTAATAAGACTTGATATACCATAGCCTAGGGTCAATTTTAACATCGACAAAATGAATAATATTTTTTTTTCAAAAAATGAATTTGGTTTTTCATTTTTAATTTTTAATTTTTTTCCATCATCTACCATAATATTGTGATATGAATAATGAAATTATTCAGTGTGTAAGCCTATGATAATTATGGTGATTTTCAACATGTCAATTTCATATTTTCACAAAATTTCATTTCACTATTTTGAGGATTATTTATTGACGAAACTGACCTTAAGGTAAGGTATTTGCATAGTGAAGACTAAACTTGGGTCGGTATGTAGGCCTATCCCAGATATCAATATGACCAAAAAATGGTAACATATGCCTGAGCAACTAATTTACCCCTTCTGCATCATATGGGCAATATTCATATGTGCTCATGTGTTCATTTGTATAGACTGGGGATGGTACAAAAGACTTGGGTATAAGAGAAGGCTTCATGTGTTAGTTTCACATAAATAAATGCATTTTAAAAATAATTTATTGGATATTAAATAATGCATTTATTTATGTGAATCTAACACATGAAGCCTTTTAACAATAAAGGAAAAATAAAATGAATGGTCAATCCTAGATGCATTTTACAATCTTGAAGCAATTTAGTGTTGTAAATTGTAAATACTAAATATGGACAATTTGTTTGTACAATGTTTTCAAAACTTTGGGAGGTAACATTTGAATGTTAATAACACTTAAGGTCGCAAAATCAAGTAAATAAAATCTTGTTAAATTGTGAAGATTTATCTCTAATTTAAAAAAAATAAAATTTGTAAAGTCCATTTCAATATTTGGATTTATGTTTTTCAAAATAAAAATTTAAGAAATGAGTTTTAAACATGTTTAAAGGATGAAAGCATCGTAAAATAAACAAAAAAAAACTAGTTTTCATTCTTATCATGTGACGGGCATGTGACATGCATGTAAAAACTTGCGAGTATTTTCAAATGAATGCAAGTACAACAAAAAAAAAATCCATGTCCTCTACTGAAATCATGAAAATCTACTTGTAAAAATATTTTCAAAAATGAATCTAAAAAGTAGATAAAAAGTAGAATCATTTAATAAGATGAAAAGAAATGAGTTCAAAGGGATATTCTAAATATAAAATACTTAATTAAATATTTGTTTATTAAGTTAGGATATAAAGATAACTGTATTTTAAATCTATATTCTTAGGATTAAAAATATATTTTACTTTACATTTGTTGGAATGTACTTCCTTCGTACTTATATGTATTTTACAATAATTTAGACTAAAAAAAGAAGATTGCAAAGTTCTATTTGCATTTCAAATAATTAAGTAATAAATGTAGTTAAATAAATTGAAAGTTGAAATTAAATGCAAAATAATGAAAAATTAACTTGTCTTTTGTCATTTAAGGAAAAACATTTCAATGTGTAGCAATTTTATGATGAGTTCTGGTGCTATTTTCAATTTATTTAATTTGCATTGCAAGTAGACAAGACAACGTAAATTTGTCATAGATTTTATTTTGCATTGACCTTAAAATATGTTACTCTAAACTTAGATATGGAAAAAAATGTTAATTTTACCATCATTCGAAGGTTTTCATTGTAAGCCTAGTTCATTGAGTTTAAAATGAAAAAGAAATGGACCCTTAAGAAGGGCTTTCATTTGCCATTTCTAATCCACCATAATGTGCTTTTACAAGCAATGAACCAAGGGGTGGGACCTTATTATGGAGATGTTTTCCATAACAAGACTTGATTGTACTTAATTTCTCTTGAAATTTTTGATGAGTATTTCCAAAGGACCATACCTACCCAACTTTGTCATGATTTGAACCTTAAAATTTGTATCCAAACACATAAAGATCCATAAGTAGATCATCATGTAAGTTCCAAAAACATTTGGTAGTGTGATTAGGATATATGTAATGCTAAATTTTAAAACATGGTATAATCCTTAAGAAGATACATACTTACGTTCAAACATGTGTAAGATCCCATTTTGTACTAGATTTGATCATTATTCATTTGGATTGAAACTTTTGTAGTGTTTTAAAAATTGAAGGTATGATTTTATTTTTCACTTAAATTTTTGTTAGGTATTTGTTGCAAAAAAGAAAATTATATTGTTATTGAAACCCATTTCAATGTGAATAACGTTTTAGTTACTTTGTCTTATAGGGAAAGGGACTTTATTCCCAAGGAATGTTTGTGGAGTCTCATCTTTTGATATGTGTGCATGTTCTATGTGTGCACAATTTTGTTAGTTTAACAACATTGTGCATTGATGTAATAACATATGATTACCATGTAATTTGCACAAAATTAACCTTAGGTGTGCATGCACAAGGATACTGTACACAAGCACACGACTAGTTCACTGACATTAATTCATGCTCTTTCATTTTTAGTTTTTCATGTAGATCAAGAAATTACTTGCATATATTTCTAGCAAACAAATAAAGAAACAAGGAGTAGTAATTCAACATAAAATTGATCAATTAATCTACTTAGTTCTTGACTATATACCACTTTGCATGATATTCATTTGTAACTTAATTTTATGGAGATGCTAGTGGATTAAAACTATATTGTAGTAAATATTATAGATCTTTGGTTAAGGTGGTACAAAAAAATGGGTTCAAGAGCAAATTCAAGATGCAAGGTGAGGGAAAGTAACTCCTACATGAAGTGGAAAGCCCTTGAGAGTTAAGAGACCACCTCCTTAAAACTCAAGAAGGGTCAAAACATGGTAAAATAGATGAAAAAAATCTTCACTTAAATCCTATCTCATTTATATAACTATAAGAAATAAAATAAAATTGGGTGAAAGTATGTGTCAACTGCCATCCATGCTATATATTAATATTTTAATAATTTAATTCTAAAAAATTAAATCAATGAGATTAAAAAGTACATTAAAAATACTTTACAAACTATTTGATATCAAGTGTTCAAATGTACTTTTATATTAAAAACATAATGAAATAGATATATACCAAGTTAGGATAAAAAGATCATCATTTATTCCAAAGAACAATTAAAGAAATTATACTTTCTTTTTGTTAAAACTTACTTAACACTTGCTTGACATGAACTTGAAATAAAAATCCACATTGGATATCAAAAGCTATTTGTATTTTAAAAACTTACTTGAAATTTACAATTTATAATGTGAAATTTGAAAATTAATGCACATTAGTAAAGAAGTATCTTGCTTTAGATCATTTGATTAAAGAAATGTAAATGTTCCACAAAAATGTTCACTTTATCTTACGTACGCTTAAAGATGATCTAAACCTAGTTTGGGAGTTTGGACTTCCAAGAAGTCTAGAATGCTTAAAGAGATTTGGAAATCAAATTGCCTCTTAATAAAATGATGCTCAATTCATTTGAAATCTTGAGAAGAGATAAAAAAAAGTGAAAATGCATGCTCAAAAAAACTTGTGATCCACCATACCATGCATTTGAATAACTTGTGATCCACCCTACCATGCATTTGAATATTGTCCTCTTTCATCTTAAGAACATATATAATTTTCTTGTAAAACAAGCTAAGTCTATTATGTTTGAGCTGGAAATGAATTTTTAAAACATCCCAAACATCTTAAATGATCTTTTTATTGTTTAAAAAACTTAACATGCATCATTTGACCATCTTTCACATTGTAAAGATTGTAATGGTCCTTACTTTCCATCCTTACACCCCATGTCGATTGATTTGTAGGTGTTTTTGGCCTCAATGATATTCCATGGGTGATATCCCATTTAAACCCTCCCTTACAAGAGGCATTTCCATTTTCAATAAAATTATTCCATGGTTTGATTTGTAGGTGTTGTTGGCCTCAATGATGTTCCATGGGTAATATCCCCTTTAAACCCTCCCTTACAATAGCCATTTCCACTTTCAATAGAATTATTCCATGGTTGATAATTTGTTTTAGATGCAAATCTTTTTAAATTTGAGTTATTTTGTGTTCCATATTAATGTGTTAAGAAGTGAAACATAGTCAAAAAATCCACCTAAGGGGGTGGACATTTTGTAAACTTTTATTTTTGTATCTTTTAAAAGTCATAAAGGGAGCACAAAAATTGGGATTGTCAATATATATTGAAATAGGCTTTATTACTTGCAAAATTTCAATGCTCAATTTGATGCAAATCAAGAGTGACCCTTTTGCATGTTTAAAGAATTCAAATTTTTAAAGTGATTTTTTTTCAAACATCATTTTTCTTTATCAAATGTGCATCATTCATTTTCAAAATTGGAAATATCTTAACATTGATGATTAAAAGAGAAAAAAAATTAAAATTGGTGAAAGCTTTTTGTACAACATATTTGAACACATTTGGTTCAAACATCCTTTTTGGTGAAAACATGGTAAAGTGGACCAAAACAAAAGTAGTACACACAAAATTTTCAAACAATTTTTGACATAATCACATGAAAATATATTAAAAACTTTTGTAAGTAGAGATATGAAACCATTATCTTCTCCATTGAGTTTATGGTAAGCTTTATACAAAATTTGAAAAGCTTTAGTATCATAAAAGTAGATTAAAAGTATGTTTGAAATTGATGGGGACCAATACAGGGTGCTCAAAGTTATAATTTTAAATTAAATTTTATTATAAATTAAAATATGCACATCTAGGAAAAAAATCAGAAAGGTTGATATTATGGTAGATAATTTATCATGAAACCTAAGAATGTTGCATTTAGAGATGCTCCTAAGTGCATTCCTTATAAAGCAAGCCTATTTTTAGTATATATATTTTTTACAATTCAAAAATATACAAAATTAAGTAGTTGCTAAGACTAGTAACAATATGTGTTAATGTGACTACACCCGTTATTAATTTTGCACAGATCTTCATCAATAATCCTTTGATTCAGAGTCTTATTGATGTTAGACCATGATTTTATATTCATAACATAGTTTACAGTTTTCAAAAAAATATTTTGAATTATAAATTCTGTTTGACATAAATATATACATCTCAAACAAATGACAATCCTTACACCTCATCAAATGTAAGAAATAACATTATAAGAAATTAAAATAAATTTGGTAATAATTTTTTCAAGCTTTATTGAAAATTGCTTGAATCTAGTGACCACCAAGTGCTCCTCCTTGCAGTCACCACATGTTGAGTTAAGTTCAAAATTATCATTTTAGTCTAGAATTAATTAAATACATGTTGTCTCTCCTTGAGCATCTCTCCTTGAGCATCTTCAGTCATAAGAAATCACCTTAGACCCAGGCTAGTGCCTCTAAATACACATGTAAAAACTAAGTGAGATCTAAATCTTGCTAACAGGAATCATGTTGTAACTTATATGTTTTGGTGAATTGCCACAAAGACTGAAATTTTTGTACTATCTTCAGGAAATAATGCATCTTGTACAGGTTCATGATTTGTATCTATCAATAGATGCCTGCATAGACTTTCACACACATCACAAAGTTAATCCACATGAATTATGTCCCTTTGTAGAATAACTCAAGTTATAATTATCAAGGAAAGCACCTTTAATCCTGGTTATATATAGTCCTGACTTAATACCAAGATCCCCACAAGTTGTCATTCCTCAAGCAAAGCTTCTTCAAACTTCAAACCACCACCACCACCACCACCACCACCAACAACAACAACAGCAGTTGACAAATAGGAAATTTGTTCCCTTGTGAGAAGTAAAATGAGCTCCACAACAGTAGTGGTAGTAGTAGTAGTAGTAGTAGTAGTATTGGTTCACAGTAGCTACACAAACATGCAGTCAAGCAGATCATGCATACATAGATAGCTGCAAGAATATTGATCACGTCTCATGAAAAGCAGCTAACTTAGCAGTGCTCAACACCTAATTTCCCACATGAATCTTGGAGTTGTTATTGTTTTCCTGGGTATTTCAAGACCTTATATTCAATCAGCTTCTAATTCCTCAATATGAATACTACATATATAATAAGACTTGCAAACTTATTATATATTATATGATGTCAGAATTTATACAATCCTCTCAACTTGCATACATTTGGATCACACGGTACTGATCATAGGTCTGCACACATGTAATACATATATCATATAGTTAACATGACGACAGACATGCAGCACTAGGTCTAGTGCAAGTTGTTTCGAACGAGATTAATCTGAAGATTGAATAGAACTTCTACTTAGGACCGTTTATAATAACATTAATCCATGATATTAACGAGCTAATGCTGATCAGACATGAATGTAAAATTGCTGATCATCCATTAATTACATGATCAATCAAGAATTTCAAGAAATCTCAAGAGATTAAACTACTACTACCTAATTGCAGCTGCAGGAAGCTGTTGGATTCTAGTTATAATTCTATAGCTAGTCATGCAGCGACGTTCATCAGCTGGCAATATTTGATCCACCCACCCCCCGCGCAAGTTGAGATCGAGATCTAGTTCAAGACTTTAAAAGCTATAACAATGAGTCCTGCAGCAGCAGCAGCAGCAGCTGCTGCTGCTGATCCTGCTCATAAGGAGCACTAGATATATTCAGAGCTAGCTGTTCAAGATGACGGGTGTTACCAAAAAAAAGCATCTAGCTTAATGCTTGCAACTGGAGGAACAAGTAGATTCTAGATTAATCTAGATGAGCACTAGCTGATTAATCTAGGTCATTCCATAGATGAATCCACTAGTTAGATAGTAATAATACTAGTAATAATACAACAAGCTAGGCAGCAAGCAGCTAGTACTGGTGAATCATCTCATGTGCACCTGGATCCTGCCGAACTGATTGGATTAATGTTTACAAGTAGGTGGAAGTGGATCGAGAAGAATTAGATGGGTAGTTAGTTTTTCTGGAACAAAACTTCTGTGATCAAGTCCTGCACACTAACCGCGTCAGAATATGTAAGTATGTATGCATGTCGATCGTCGTCCGGTAGCCAGCTTTGACCGCAATTAGTACTTTGCAGCAACACTTGGAAGAAATTACTCTGAGCTAGTTGAACTATTTTTGTATCAACGCGCAGCTTCCCGGGGTGGGTGCGAACTTACCGCGTGCACTTGGGGGAAATTTTTAGACCCTGTGAACCAAGTGCCTGGATTTTTAAATGTACACTCTTTCATCCCTAGCTGCACAAATTTGCAGCCAAGGTGCAGATTCCACACTAGTACTAGCTGTAGTGCTGGTCTGCAGCATGGGTTGTAAGCTGTTCTCTAATGATCCTAGCTCTGGTTTAATTACGGCTGCTGAATTAGTACCTGTAACCGGAGGAGCAGCAGCAGGTCTGATCTGAAGCTGCTTTAGTACCGGGACTACTGGCCCTGACGTCTTCGTTTCCAGTATCAGCTGCGGCTGCTTTGAACTAAAGAGCTCGACTCCATCGGCCTGATCTGCTGCTGCTGCTGCTGCTCCTGCATCGTATTCCCAAGAACTTATATTTGAGACTCGAGGCCGCTTCCTGTGCAAATGTTGATGATCATGATCATGAGCTGTTGCTGCTGGTGCTGTTGCTGCATCGTTAATGTGATCTCCCGCGTTGCAGTCGGATTCCTGCAACCGCAAAGGCACACCAAAAAGCTTCGGTGTATTCATGATCGGCGTATTGATCTTACCAGCTGAAGCAGCTGATTCTTCTTTAGTTTTCATCATGAGTAGCTTGTTGTTGTTGTTGTTGGTTGCATTGGCGCTGGATGCTATCTCTCTAAGCTTTCCGTCTAAGAAAGAGAGAGTGGAAGCTTTGGGTGTAGCCGAATCTCGAGTACTGTGAGCTGCAGCAATTAGATACGCGGCCGGACTAGACTGCCGGACATGAAGCTGCTGCTGCTGCATTAACCCAGATCTGGTTGTTGAATCTAGAGTCGAAGGAGGTCGAAGAGGGGGCAGAGCGCCTGGTCCAGCTCCACAAGTGCTAATTGCATGCAGCTGCTCTGCATTTGATCTGCTCATTACCTGGAGAGATAGCTCACGAATCTGCTGCTTTCTTGCTGCTGTGTCCAGCTGCTCTGTTAGTACCGAGTCTCTAATAAACTTGCAGGTCCCTACGCGACCAGCTGCTTCACCCGACGCCGCATGACCGGTAAGAACACCACCAGCAGCTGCAGAAATGATCCTGCAACTTCACAAATATTCAACACCCAAAATCTGAGTTATAAGCTGATGACCCATGATTCAAGCTCGAAAAGATCTTAAGAAAGAATAGTATAGCGGCAAGAATGATCTGAATATTCCTACCTCGACCTTATCCACGCGGGATCCTGCAAAGCTGAGCTTTTGGATTGCTGCTGAAGGATCACCATAGATTCATCGTACAGTCGACGGAGTCGGGAAACCTCGGAGAGCAGCAGACTGTTGTCTTTACGCAGCCGCTCATTTTCGTCGCACATGAAAACCGCCGCATGAGTCGAGGTTGCAACACCAGCAGGTGCCGCCGCAGACGGCGTCGACACTAGAAGGTGATGATGAAGTCGCGAAGGGGATGATAATGGGGAGGTGCCGGAGAGAGGCGACCATGTCTGCACATCCTCGTTGGAAATTGACGGTGAATGCGAGCGGGAGCTCAATTGTTGCGCGCCTGAACCTGCTGTGTTTGATCCATGAGATTGCAAACTTTTCCTCCTGTGGATCTCGCACAACAATTGCTTCTCCCCTCGCCTGAAGAACTCGTTTGCGAATTCCCAACGATCCGGCACAATTTTCCTGAAGCCCTGAACGCGGATATTGTAAAAGGTCACATTAGTTTCTGCTAGAATATAGACACTTACCGGAAGGAGTACAACTGAAGTAGCAGCTTACAATCTGATCGATGTACTAGACTATAACTTGTCTCGTGCTGGAAGCTCCAATTCTGCAATCACCCAGCACAAGCAGACGAGGAAGCCGAAGAAGAAGAAGGAAGAACTACTACTACTCACATAAGTGTTGAGCTGCCGGACGAAGCTGGAGAAGTTGTTATGCTTGAAGTAGTTGGGAAGTAAATCTCTGGCGAACTCCGGGGGCCGCCACACCACAAAGGTCGTATTATCCTCTCCCCACGAGACAATGTCGTCAGTGGCTGGATCGTTCACAAGATAGTAAGTCTTTGTGAGGAAAGGAGCTGGCACGGATCGGTGACAATCGTAGGACAGCAAGCTCACCGCTTCCGTAGTATCGAAAGAGAGCGACATAGCTGCTACCGCGTTGTCGTCGTCTTTCTTTGTACAACAATTCTTTAGCAGAATCCACGCGGAGTCGATCGATTGTCCAATACTCAGAAGAAGCTGACAGGCGCGCTGCTAGTCTCGAGACTGAGGGCTGTTGCAGCAGCAGGACGACGTTATTACTTCGCTTTGTGTAGCTAGCTAGCTAGCTGTTGCCGCAATGATATACTTCTGTTTTACATGATCAACGAGGTGGAGCTGACCTCATCCGCGAATTGCAAGCATCTTGATCAAAGTTGCCACAACAGGAACCCGTGCAAAATCTGGGATAGTCGCCTCGCTCCGGCACGTCCACCTTATCATTCCCTTAGCGAGGATCATGAAGAAGAGCAGACCGTGTCAGAAGCAGAAAAATATGTAAGGAAGGACGTCCTATCGAAGCCGGAAAATCTCACTCCAGACTGCGGCTTAATTCAGGAGCTTAGAAGGAGCTGCGCCTGGCTTATTATATAATACTTGATTGCAGCAGCACTAGAAATGAAGGAAGAAGAGATCTGCAATGAAATTGTAATGAGGCGCTGCAGGTCTTACGACGCGATGGTTGAAGACATGATGAGAAACGATAAAGTCTGATCTTATTGCGAACAAAAATATTACATGAGCAGCAGCAGCAGGTTCGCGATCAAACACCACGAGACCTTATGGGTAACAATTGGAAGCGTGAGTACACCGCTGCTGCTACACTGTTGCTGGTTCTTAAGGGTCCATAGCATGAAGAAGCTCTTCTTCTTCTTCTTCTTCTTCTTCCAACAACTTTCGAGTTTTCCACAAAATCTATAGTACGGCCACAGAAACTAGATCCAAGATCCAACAAAACCGCTGCAAATCATATGAGAGATACATAAGAACAATACACTGCGGCTTCCTCAGTGCGTTACAATTCCGTTTCTCAAAATCAGTTGATAACAATAACGTTTGCGACAGAAGAGAGAAGAAACACATGCACTGCCGGCTACACAACTGATCAATACGCCGAAAGACCAACTACATGAGAGACAGAACTGGTACACACACGTGTAGCAGGACGACGACGATACGAAAGTGCAGGCCCGGTGATGGTCAGAAAAAAGAATCTTCTCTTTCGATCTTTCTTTCTTTCTCGAGTCTTGAGCCGTGACCACCACAAAGCAAGTTCTACAGGAAATGATCAAGAACAACAAGAAGAAACGAAACAAAAATGGAAACAGTACTGCTGCAGGGGAGATAGTAGTACTAACTAGTACCAGATGTTCCAACTCTGCTTGAAGATTTCAGGATTGTCTAAGAGTCGGACAGACGAGAAGGTTACGACATGGTTTTGGTGCAAAGAAGAAGAAGAAGAAGACTACTACTCCTGAGGAATGTTATGAGAGGGTTTTGGTTGCAAAGACGAGCGAAAGGAAATAAGAAAAACAGAAAATCATGGCCACAGAGAGCAAATTAGGAGCAAAACACAATTGGAAAAGGAACCAAGGAAGGGAGCACGAGAGCGAAGGAGAGAGAGAACACGAGAGCGAGAGAGAGCACGAGGGAGAGAGAGAGGGGGAGAAGCAAAGAGAGAGCAACCGAGCGCGAGAGGGGAGGAAAAACCCGCAGCCGGTGCCGGTGCCCGCGTCCCTGTACCCGGGCACCCTCGTCGTGAGGGGACAAGGGACCCACCACGGGGATGAATGAAAAACGGTCTGAACAGAAAACAAAGGAAGAAACATGAAGACCTCAATTTTGTTTCTCGGGTAGTGTGGGCTTATTCGTGGATGAATAAAGGTCGGTGTCATGGATTAACATAATATTTTCGTTTACTAGTGAGTGGAGGGAGTCCAAGACCGCTTTGGCAACACGTCCATTTGCAACTAAGCCCTCTTTCTCAACAAACCCATACATACCGAAAAAAAAACCATCCATATTTTATCATCCCTTCCTATGCACTAACTAAATTAACTAAATTGTGTGTGTTTTTCACCTTACAACTCAATGCACACATGTTGGTGCAACTTCTTGATTTGAATCTTGGGTGGCCTTGAAATTGTGAATATGGGTAGTACGAGCAAAATCAAATTTGAGGAAAACTAAAAAAAGGGTGGGTTTTTTTTTTTGTTTTTTTGGTTGTTCTTCTTCTTCTTCTTCTTAAGTTTTTTATTATTTTATATATTTTTAAATTTAAATTCTTTTCTTTTCTTTCTTCCCTAGCAAATCATTAAGAGTTTAATTTGACTTACTAATTATTTATTTATTTGTCCTTTTAAAAAAAACAAAAAAAATGTAGTGTCATAATCAATCATCAAATGAACTTTGAAACAACAAAGGGATTGATGACATTGGAAAGTGAAGCAAGAAAGGCTAGTAAACTATTGACAAAACCATGGTTGAAGAGTAAAGTCCAAGAGGGTAAGGTTAGAAGAGCACTGAGGTGAAATGCTACATACAGCCCTAAAAGGCAACTTGAGATGTCTTGGGGAGGGGGGGAGGGGAGGCTTATATGTGTAATTCCCATATTTCTCAATGCACTTGGGACCTTACAACAAATTTGTTCTAGTAATAATGAAAGTTAAATGAAGGATATAATGGGTATGCAACCATGTATGTGCATACCCTTTAAATCGTAAAAATTCAAAATGATTTAGGGTTTGTTAATCGAGATGTTAATACCACTTTTCTAGGGCCTCACAAGTTCCAATTTCCAATGAAAGAAAAACAAACTCAAAAATTAAAGAATAAACAATTAAGTTTAACAACTACAGACCAAGAGTCCCAACAACAAAATGGGTTTTTATAAAAAAAAAGAAAAAAAAAAAAAAAAATAATTTATATTTTTTTTTCACACCATTAATTAATTAAATAATTGTTTTTTCTTTTTTTTAAATTATTATAAATTTTTTATTTATTAATTTATTTTAATTATATAT
>Ga0116227_10006119_pt1 | contig 24664 bp, 24 predicted proteins | sample S1TSphgellanicum_FD_89693 | JGI IMG/M metagenome (GOLD analysis project Ga0116227, IMG submission 89693) | Host-associated microbial communities from peat moss isolated from Minnesota, USA - S1T2_Fb - Sphagnum magellanicum MG | ecosystem: Host-associated > Plants > Peat moss > Unclassified... | reverse complement strand
CGCCGAGGTGTCGATCACCATTGTCCGTGATCGTCGTAACCCAACACGGCCTCAGCGCTGCGAGTGTCCGCAGGAATTTTGGTCGGCAGCGCGTCGACCTCGCGGGCGAGGTCCGCCAATCGCTCGCGCAGGGGTCGGTCAGACACGACCGCCAACCCGCGGCGCCCGGCGCGAGACATCAAGCTCTCGCGCACCACGCTTTCGACCGTGGTGCCTTCGGCGGCGGCGAGCTCCTGCGCGAGCTGCTCGAGGCGGGGATCGTCGATCACGATGCTCATGTCGGTCTCCTGAAACTCATGGTGATACTGACCGTTTCGAGAGCTTAAATCAAGAGACGGTTTTGGGAGACTTTATTGCCGTTTCCACTTCATTCTTGGTCGCCGCCACCGGTCTCCCCAAAACGAGGGTTTATGGGGGACTACGCGGCGAGGGGCAAGCGGGTGCCCATGTCGAGCTCGATCCGCCCATACGGATTGACGTGGTGATAGATCAACGGCGTGAGGCCGCGCCAGTCCTCCGCCGTCATGCGGTTTCGCCAAGCAGATTCATCCAGCACTTCCTGGATGAATAGGGTGTTGACGTACACCAAGCAGATTTGCAGTAGATGCAGCGCCAGCACGCCTAGTTCCTGATCATCGACCTGGTTGGTGGTGAACTCGCCGCGCTCACCATAGAAGATGAAGTCATTGGCGCTGTTCCAGTTCTCCACAACGTTGAGCCCCTCGTGAATCTCGCGGCGCAAGGCTTCCTCGTGCAGGTAGCGGCACAGAAAAATCGTCTTGATCGCTTTGCCGAGTTCGGCGAGCGCCAGATACGTCGGGTGGGTCGCATTGTTGCGGGTGAAGCGCCGTAGGTAGAGTCTCTGTCGTGCAATCCCTTTGAGCCGCGGCAACAACTCGAAGCCTAGAAAATGGCTGAAGGCGAACGCGACTTCGCTCTGGCCATGGCTGTCTACGTATTGCCGCTGGATCTCCATGTCGGTGCAGTGGCAAGTGGCGTCAAGCCAATGCGACTCTTCCCTTTCTGACGTAGCCGGACTTTCGGATTCGTCGCCAGCCCTGCGTTGAATATTTTTAAATCGATCTCCGTGTGCTGCTCGGGAAACCGGCCGTGCAGCTGCATGAACTTCAGCTGCACAGCAAACCCGAGCCTGCCTTTGTCAGTCATGCCGGGTAGCAGGGCCAATTCCTCAGACGACAACGTCCATAGGTCGTGAACTTCGGTTTCGAGCCACGGTTGGGTCACGATCGAGCCTGCGGCGGGGGTGGGCGAACCCATTATAGAGGGCTGACCGTCGGCTAGATGGCCTAAAATTGTAGCTTCGCTCCCAATGGGCCAGAGCCGTGGCGGATACATGAATCGTATCCAGCTCAGTGTCGGGCGATGGAGACGGCGTAGTGCCGACGTGGATGTCCCTAATCATGTCTGGATCAACACCGGCCGTCTCGGCCAACGCACTGACTCCGATCGGTCCGGCAAACTGACCAGCAATTCCGGCGACCGAAGTCGAGGAGAAAGAACCAGCTGAAGCCGTCACCTGAATAGTGGGCAGCGGTGTTTGGAGATTTCCTCCATGATTCACGAAGGACTGCTGCGCCGCTGAGAGATGCGGCGCACCGCTGCCAAACAAACAAGCTACCCAGCCCAAAGTCCGAGAGGATTTCTACCGCCGTGGCCAACACATCCGTATAAGGATTCGCCGGTCCTCACCCTGCCGTCACAATCTATTCAGGCAACCCCGTTTCGTCGAACCCTGACGGGTCCGTGAAGGAGAGCGGATTATTGTTGACGTAGGAGTATTGAGCTGATCGAGATGGCCAAGTAATCATCGGCTGACGCATCGCACGACCCGGGGAGCGGGCAGCGCGATGGCAATTCGTGTGACAACAGCCGCCGCGAGGCTATCCTGCGTGGTTCTAATTCGGCCGCTCTTGTCACACATCGCGTTGACAAGCGTGCCATCGCAAGATGCGTCAGATGTGACCCTGCCATGACTCCCCACGAGCCCAGACTGCCGCTACAGCGGGATGCAAGACGTTCCGAGGTCCGCTACGGCTTACGAGCCTCGAACAATAATTTTTTGCCGTTGATCTTTCCAAACTCAAGTGCAATAGCCACATCGAAGCCAAAGGTTGATAGTTCTTTCCCGAGCAGTTCTCCAAGACCGTCGAGAATATGCCGGTCAACCCGCCCCCAATCCGCTTTTGGGGTGAAATTCATCCAATACTGATAGCCGGGGAACTCAGAATCATCTGCGACGGCTACCATAACGGAGAAGCCGAGTGCTTTTCCCGTCATATATTTGCCACCTGGATAATTAGCGCTCTGCCTCATCATCAACGGCCGTATGTCCAGGATCTGGAAAAGGCGTGCGGCTACAGATTCAAGCCCGTCATTAGTCGAGGAACGCATAAGTTACAGAGCATACGGACCAATTCTCCGCCGAGCGGGAGTTACTGACGGCCGTCGCTTGTGGAAGTTCGCGCAGAAATTCAACATGGCCGCGGCGCAGTACGTGGCAAATTCAGAGATCATCATGGCGGTTTTCTATCCACCTTCGCCGTACGGGCCGGACCCGACTTGCCAGGCAGTATAAATAGCCGCAGAATATATGTACATTTTTTATAGTCTATAATTTAAAGCAGCATCATGAAAGTGCCAAGAACCGTTCCGGCCACGGAATTCAAGAGCCACTGCCTGGCATTGCTCGAAGAGGTACGCGAGACGCGTCAGCCTCTCCTGGTGACACGTCACGGCAAGCCGGTGGTCGAGATCTCTCCCTATGTCCCCAAGAATGCCGCGAGAGTAAACCCGTTGAAGGGCAGCATTGTCTTCCAAGACGATTTGATCTCGCCGCTGAAGGAGAAGTGGGACAGCGCGCCGTGATCGTTCTGGATACGAACGCCTGGATCTGGTACGCCTCGGAAGATCCGATGCTCTCGAAGAAAGCCAAGGCGCATATCCGTCGTGCTGAGGCGCTGGGCGTTCATCCCGTCTCGTGTTGGGAAGTCGCGATGCTATCGAACAGTGGACGACTAAAGCTGAGTGTCGAGGTCTCGAAATGGGTAGGACATGCCCTCGAGCGCCCGAAGATCGAACTGCTGCCGTTCACGCCTGACGCGGCCATTCGGGCCGCTGGCCTGGGCGGATCGTTTCCCGGCGATCCGGCCGATCGGTTCATCGTGGCTACCGCACTGGAGATAAAAGCGCCTGTGATCACCCGTGATCAGCGTATTACCGACTGGGGTCAGGTTGAAACGATCTGGTGATGCCGCGGGATCCAGCCGAGCATGTGTCGGCTTGGGCATACCCCAACCGCGCTTCGGGAATGGCCCGCAAAGGTGTCGAGCCATAGTGTTATTTCGTATTGATTGACACGCGTTGTCCGGGGTCATAACGGCCTTCAATGACCAAAGAACGGCGTTTCGTCACGGTTTTCTTCGTCGACCGGCCGTATTCTCCCGCCTCATGTGCCAGCGTTATGTTCTACCAGACCAATTCTCCGCCGAGCGGGAGTTTCTGCCGGCCGTCGCTTGGTGGAAGTTCGCGCAGAAATTCAACGTGGCCGCGATGCAGTACGTGCCTGCGATCCGCATGCACGACGGGCAGAGCGAGGGCGTCATGTTGCGCTGGGGCCTGATCCCGTCGTGGTTCGAGGGCGAACCCAGCGGGCCGCCCCGCGCCAGTGTGCCGAGCGAGGGCATCGAGGCGTCCGACAGCCATCGTGGGTCTTGGCTGAGGAGTCAGCGCTGCATTCTTCCGGTGGCCGGGTTCTACACCTGGCAGCTCACCCAGGCAAAATACCGTCAGCCGTATTTCGTGCGCCTGACCGACCGATCGGTCTTCGGCATCGCGGGCATCTGGGATCGCTGGGTCAGCGAGGACGACGACGTGATCGAGAGCTGCTCGATCATCTCGGTGCCGGCGAACGAACTCATGATGGACGTGAGCTTGCCGGACCGCCGGATGCCCGCGATCCTGCGTCGCAGGCACTATGAGAGTTGGCTGAAGGGCACTCCCGCTGAGGCGCGATCCGCACTGCAGCCCTACGACTCCCGCTGGATGCAGGCGTATCCCGTCAGCCCGCGCATCAACGCGCCCCATGTCGACGACCCCGAGTTGATCCGCATCGCATCCTGAGTCATTCAGGCTGTTCGTCTAGATGACTAAGGTACAGCCATCCCGGTGCACGAAGTCCCGTGAATTTCTAACTCAGGATAGGACACAGGAGTCAGTAGACAGGAGCAACTATGACCTCGCGTTCAACGCCAGCGCGAGGGCTCCCATGATACCGGCCTGCGCGCCCAGTCCCGGTGGCACGATGTATCGATCGACGCCATCGGTCAGCTCGATCCGGTCGACATACCCCGCCAACCATTTTTTCATGGCCACGCGAATGGGCGGAAACAAAGCCATCTGCGCCATCACTCCGCCGCCCATGATGATCCGTTGCGGCGACATCGTGACCACGAGCTGTGCGCACAACTGACCGAGGTAATCCGCCTCCATTTCCCATTGCATGTGGTTGGGGGCGAGATGGGACAGCGGTGCACCGCTGCGATTCAAGATGGCCGCGCCAGACGCCAAACCCTCCAGGCAGTCGTGATGAAAAGGACAGACGCCGGTGAAGACGATATCGGCGCGATGTCGGCGCGGATAAATATGGCCAATCTCCGGGTGCATGAGCCCGTGTACGGGTCTGCCGTCGACGATCAGGCCACCGCCGATACCGGTACCCACCGTGACATAGGCGAGATTACCGACATCGCGGGCGGCGCCCCACCGATGTTCCGCGAGACCGGCGGCGTTGACGTCGGTGTCCACAACGAGGGGGCAGGAAAACTCACGTCTGAGCGCGCTCAGCATGTCGGTCCCCGACCAACCGCGCTTGGGAGTACGGCCCAGAGTGCCGTAACGCGGCGACCCAGAATCGACCTCGATGGGACCGAATGACGCGAGACCGATGCCACGCAGTTCGCCGAAGCGATCCCGCCCCTGGATCAGGAATGCCAGCATCTTGCCGAGAGTGGTCGCCGGATCGGTGGTGGGTAGCCGTTCCTGATGATGGATGTGGCCGGTCTCATCGCCGATCGCGCAGATGAACTTCGTCCCGCCGGCCTCGATGGCGCCGTACATTCCCGGTGTGGTCACGGGCGCCTCTCGCATCGAGTCATGGCCTTCACCTTGCGACTGCCCGAAAATTTCGGGGCCACCATCTTACCCGCACCTCCATCAGGTAAAGTGCAGGTTTATGGACGAGAAAATGCCATGAATGCCGAATTCCACGGTTCCGTCTTGAGCGCCCCGGCGCGCGCCATGATCGAGCGTCTCATTGCGTTCAACACGGTTTCCCGAGATTCGAACCTGGGATTGATCGAGTGGGTGCGAGATTACCTGCATGGTCTCGGTGCGAAGACCCGGCTCACGCATGATCAATCCGGGAAAAAAGCCAATCTTTTTGCCACCTTAGGAGACTCTCCGAAGCCCGGACTCATTTTGTCGGGCCACACCGACGTGGTGCCGGTGGACGGGCAAAGCTGGGACACCGATCCATTCAAGGCGGTCGAGAAGGATGGCAAGCTGTACGCGCGGGGCTCCGCCGACATGAAGGGCTTCATCGGCATCATCTTGAGTCAGGCGCCCAAATTCGTCGACGCCCTGAACGATGCTCGTCTGGATGCGCCGTTGCACTATGCCTTGAGCTATGACGAGGAGGTTGGCTGTCTGGGGGTTCGCAGCCTGATCCAGGACCTAAAGGACAACGGTATCCGGCCGGCGGGTTGCGTCGTGGGCGAACCCACTTCGATGCAGCCCATCATCGCACACAAGGGCACCCATCGGTTCCGCTGCGCGGTCCGTGGCCGCGAGGCTCACTCGAGTTACGTGACCTATGGCGTCAACGCCATCGAATATGCGGCCCGACTGGTGGTGTACATCCGGCAGATCGCCGATCGGCTGGCGCAGCTCGAACGGCGCGACTACGGTTTCACCGTGCCGTACTCAACGCTGTCGACCGGGCTGATTCGCGGCGGCATCGCCGCGAACGTGGTGCCCAAGGACTGCGAATTCGCCTTCGACATGCGCGTGCTACCGAACGCCTCGCCCGATGCCTTGTATCAGGAAATTCGTCGCTATGCCGAAATGCTCGCGAAGGAGATGCAGGCCATTGATCCAGAGTCGGGCATCGATCTGGTGTGGGCCAGTCAGACCATCGGTTTGGCCGCCGCCGAGAGCGATGCCATCGTGCAGTGGGCCATGAAACTGTCCCATAGTTCCACCGTCGGCAAGGTGTCGTACGGCACCGAGGCCGGACTGTTCCAACAGATGGGGGTGTCTAGCGTGATCTGCGGGCCGGGCGACATCGCCGAAGCCCACCGACCCAACGAGTTCGTAGCGCTCGACCAATTGGCGCAATGCGAGGCTTTCATGAACCGCATCTTGGAAACGGGATACGCGCCGGCCTGAGCGAACCGCGAGGCGCATTGCAGCGGCCGCCGGCCACGATGTAGCGTCAGGCGAGCGTCGCCACACCGTGTTCCGCGCGACTTCGCTCGCGACGATGCGCAGCGCAACTGCTGCCGGTCGCCACGTAACGATCGTTCAGCGCGCAAATTCCATCGTCCGCGCGAACAGCCGAGTAGGCCGAACCGAAGCTCGTCAATCCGGGGATCGCAGCTTCGATGGCGGCCGGTGCGTTCCCGAAATGAGCACACGTGAGGCAGGTGTCGCGCGGTTCTCGCTGTGCCCGCGTGGCTCCCGTTGGTCGCGCCACGAAGGTCACTGCCCCAGACGCTCCCAGAATTCGCCGAACACCTGCGTCGACAACACGAATCCCAGCACCACGTTGACCGCAACACCGATGGTGAAGGCGTATAACGGCCGGGCGCCCACCGACGAGAATTCGCGCAGGCGCGTGGTGAGGCCGATGCTCAGGAAGGCGAAGGTGAAGGCCCAGGTGCGCAGAACCTGCAGCGGGGCCACCAGTCCGGGTAGCACCGCCTTCTTGTAGGCGGCATAGTCGTAGCCGCGCGACACGAGCGTGACGATGGCCGAGGCGATCAGAAAGCCCAGCACGAATTTCGGAAAGCGGCGCCAGATCTCCCCGGCACCGGCGCGACTCTGAATCCCGGTGCGTTCCCATCTGGTTGTGGCAATCAGCGATAGCACGAAGGCCCACACGCCGATCCACATGTCGCGCCCGATGACCTTCATCAAGGTGAACGCTGCGACCGCGGCATCTGCATGCCCCGCGATTCCCGGCACGTTGCCGGCATAGCCGCCATACGACTGTGCGGCAGCGAGGCCGGCGGCGTCGGCGAACTCGGAGGTACCGATCCACGCGCCGGCGACACCGGTCGACAGATGCAGCGCACGCGCACCCAGCGGCAGCGCGAAAATCATCACAATGGCCCACGCCACCACCAGCGCGATGGCCACGGAGACGTCTTCCTTTTTCGCGCCCACGGCGCCGCCAATGGCGATGGCGCCGGAGACTCCGCACACCGCTCCACCGGTACCCAGCGTCGCCGCCAACCGCTTGTCTAGCCCCAAGCGCACCGCGCTGAAATAAATCACGCCGAAAGTCACCAGCGAAACGATGCCCGCTTGAAGAATGGCGACGGGACCCGCCCACGCGATCAGCGTCAGCGGCAGACTTGCGCCCAACAGTACGATGCCGGTCTTGATGTAGAACTCGACGCGCAGCGCGGGTTCGAGCCAGCGCGGGGTGCCGATCGAGTTCGCGATCAGCAATCCGAGGGCCAGCGCCACCAGCGGCGGCTCGAGATTGTAATGCGCCGATTGATCCCACAGTCCGAGAAAGTACAGCAGGCCGGTGGCCAAGTAGATCACTAGGAACGCGGCCAGGAAACGCACCGTACCCAGGCCGGCCGCACCAAAGCCGAGCGCCGCCGCGCCCGCGCCCAACGACAGCGCCCAGACGATGAACAGAGCCAGAAACCGCAGGCCATTCGCTTGCAATTGAGCGGTCACCTCGGACAGATGGCTCCACTTCTGCGGGGCGACGGCCAGCCACTTGATACTGCCGCCGTTCGCGAACGAGATCACCGCCACCGCGATCAGCGCCAGACCAATCCAAACCGCCCACCAGTCTTCTTTACGGAAGAGATCCGTCATGAGTGCTCCCTGTTCGATGTGACCCAACAATGTACGCGGCGGCGGACCCTCGAGTCGAATAGCCTATCGGCATGTTCACCTGCCGATTGGTTATAAGATGGATAACATGATAACCTCGTTTTTTCACTTTACGAAATCGTGATCGATCGGAGATTCGTATGAGTACTATCACTGTGTCGTCGAAGTATCAGATCGTCATTCCAGCGAAGATTCGAGAGGCACTCAGCATCAAACCGGGCGAGAAACTCCATGCCATCGAGTATCGGGGTCGTATCGAACTCGTACCGATCAGGCCGATCAAGGCTGCGCGAGGGTCGCTGCGGGGCATTGACACGAGCGTGGCACGGGATACCGACCGTGTATGAACGTGGTCGACTCCTCAGCTTGGCTCGAGTACTTCGCCGATGGACCCAACGCCGCGATATTCGCAAAGCCGATCGAAGCGACGCGGTCATTGATCGTGCCGACCCTCGCGTTATTCGAAGTGTTCAAGCGAGTCAGCCTGCAGAGGGATGAAGACGACGCGTTGCGAGCCATTGCGGTCATGGAGCAAGGGAGAGTTGTAGATCTCGACCGCGCGACCTCGCTCGAGGCGGCGCGGCTTTCGCTCCAGCATGCCATTGCCATGGCAGACAGCGTGATGCTGGCGACCGCACATCGACATCGTGCGACTCTCTGGACTCAGGATTCGGATTTCGACGGGTTACCTGGCACGCGATATTACGCGAAGCGATAGCGCGGAACGCTGGCAAGTCCGAGTCGGCCGTGCCACGTCCATTTCAGAATCCCGCGGTGCCGCCTCCGTCCACGGCCAGCGCCACACCGGTGGTGCTCGCGGCTTCGCTCGACGCCAGGTACAGGATCGCGGCGGCAACCTCCTCGGGTTTGGCCATGCGCTTGGTATGCGCACGCGCTCGAGCGCGCTCGAGATACCCCTCGCTGTCGCCGCTGGCGGCCGCGGCGCTCAGAATCATGTCGGTCTCGACATTTCCGGGACAAACGCAATTGACGCGTATCTGCCGCGCGAGTTCCACGGCGAGCGCCCGCGTGAGGTTGACCACCCCGCCCTTGGCGGCGGAATACGCCGTACCCAGTGGATAGCCGACGAGGCCCGCGTCGGAAGCCACATTGACTATATTGCCCGCCGTGGCGGTCAGGGCGGGCAGGGCAGCCTGGCAGCAGAAAAACGTGCCGCCCAAGTTGGTGGCGATGGTGTCGTCCCAGTGACCTTGAGTCACATCGGCGAACGGGACTTCCGCGAACACCCCTGCGGAGTTGACCAGCACGTCGAGACCGCCGAGTGCCCGCACCGCCGCGCCCACGACGGCGTGAGCGCTAGCGCGATCGCTGATGTCGCCTACCGCGGCGATCACGTCGGTAAACCCGGTGCGCGCGATGAAGCTCTCGTAGGAGGCGGCGCTGCGCGCACCGACGGCGACCCGCGCGCCGCGCGCCCTGAACGCCGCCACCGTGGCGGCGCCGATGCCGCGTGCACCGCCGGTGACCAAGACGCGCTTATGCGAAAAATCAAACATGTCGGTTCCTTTACCCGGTTTCGCGGTGGCAGACTGCCTGACTCATGATGTGCCTCCTGCGGCTGGCCCACCGAGGCCTGTTTCGTGCGATCGGTCCGCCCGCATAGTACCCACTATGATCGCGAGAAAGATGATCGCTTCGGCTGTGTTCATGACGGCGGCATTAACGTGCAGCGTCGGCGGTCCGCCGCATCACCGGGGCTGTGGTGGATTGGCGGCGGTCGCTGCTCGGTGAACATCCAAAGTGGCTGCGGTACAGGCGGCAAAAGTATTCCGGCGAGACAAAGCCGCAGGAGAACGCGACTTCGGTGACGCTCAACGCGGTCTGTTGCAGCAACTGATGCGCCTTGGCGATGCGGATCCGGCGGTACTGTTGCAATACCGATGTGCCCAGCTGGTCCTTGAAGCGGCGCTCGAGCTGGCGCAGGGAAAGTCCCACCCGGCGCGCAATCTCGCCACAGCTCAACGGTTCCTCGATGTGTTGCGACATGATGGCCCGCGCGAGCGTTGTGGCCGCATCGGAGCTTTCGCGGGCGACACCGCCGCCCCGTTGTACGGTCTCGCCGGGCCGTGGTTTGCCCAGCAAGAGATGATCCGCGACCTCGGCCGCGAGTTCGCGGTCGGCATGCCAGCCGATCCACGCCACCATCATGTCCAGGATCGCGGCGGCGCCGGCGCAGGTGATGCGTTCGCGCTGGCGCACGAAAAGCTGGGTCATCGGTTGCGTTGTCGGGAATTGCTCCTGGAACCCGACGATGTTGTCCCAGTGTACCGCCACCGGACGATCATTCAGTAAACCAGCTGCGGCCAGCACGACGCTGCCATTTTCGATGCCGCCGATTTCCACACCGAAGCGTGCCATGCGTTTCAGCCAGCGCATGGCCTGCGGTTTCGCGAGCGCGTGCTGCGAATCGAAGCTTGCAAGCACGAACACGGTCTTGGCGTCCGCCGCCGCGTCCAACGCCCCGTCGACCGCGGTGCTGCGGCCATTGCTGGCGCGCACCGGTGCGCCATCCACCGAGATCACACGCCAGTCGAATACCGTTCTCTGCGCCAGCCAGTTAGCGACGAACAGGGGCTCGGTGGCCGCCGCCAGGCCGAGGTTCGAGTATTCGGGCAGGACCAGAAAAGCAACCTTGCGCACAAATACCCTCGGCAAATGAACTGGAGTGAATTCGACATCATCATGACGCTTTTCAGCAGGCAGTGCCAGTCGTCGCACCGTAATTTGGCGTATCGCAAACAGGGGACCGCCATGACCGTCGCAGACATGACCAGCGCAGAAGCCAGTTGGAGCATCGAGGATCGGAACGCCGGTTACACATTGCCGGCGCGGTTCTTTTATGACGACGCGGTGTTTCAACAGGAGAAATCCAAGATCTTCTTCAAGTCGTGGCATCTGGTCGGGCATGTCAATGAATTGCGCGAGCCGGGCACATTTTTGACCCACGATATTTTCGAGCAGAGCATCATCGTGGTCACGGGTCGCGACGGCACGATTCGCGCCTTCCATAACGTCTGCCAGCATCGTGGCAATCGTCTGGTGGAGTCGCGCCGCGGCAAGGTCGCGCTGCTGACCTGCGGGTATCACGCCTGGACCTATTCGCTGGACGGGTGTCTGCGCGGCGCTTCACACACCCAGTGCGTACCGGGCTTCGACCGCGAGGCGCATGGTCTGAAACCGGTCAAGGTCGCCGTGCATGCCTCGTTCGTCTACGTCAATCTCGATCTCAACGCGAGTTCCATCGACGCGATGGCACCCGGCGCCGAAGCGGAGATTCGGCGTCACATTCCCGATCTCGATCAGCTGGTGCTGTTGAGTGAAGTCGACGTGCCGGTGGCCGCCAACTGGAAGGTCATTCAGGAAAACTCCATCGAGGGTTATCACTTCGATCACTCGGGTCCGGCGCATAAGGAGTTGGTCAAGCTGATCGATTTCGCGGGCTACACACTCACGCCACACGGCGAATGGTGGACCTACGTCGGTCCGCCGAAGCGCGACGCCACCCATGCCTACGGTCTGCCGCTCGTCGGGGCGACCTGGCAGACCGATGGTTTCTTCAATTTCGGTCTATGGCCCAATGCCACCCTCTATGTGTTCCCGTACGCCGATGTCGTGGGCACCTTCATCATGAACCCGACCGGACCGGAGACCTCCATGCTGCGCTTCGGGTACTACGCCGTGGAGGGTAGGCCGCTGCCGGAGGTCACCAAGGCGTGCATCAAGTGGATGAACGAAGACCTTGGACCCGAGGACATCCGGTTGAACCAATCGAACCAGAAGGGCCTACGCTCCTTCGGTTTCGAGCGGGGTCGCTACGTGATCGGAGAAGGCTTCGACAATCGCAGCGAACACTTGGTACGCCATTTCCACACGCTTTGCTACGACGCCATCCGCTCGTGAAGCCGCGCTGCGACTTCATCATCGTCGGCGCCGGCTCCGCGGGCTGCGTGCTGGCGGCACGCCTTACCGAAGACCCGACGGTACGCGTGCTGTTGATCGAGGCGGGTCCTCCGGACCGTAGCTGGCGTATTGCCATGCCCTCGGCGGTCGGCAGCCTGTTGAGTTCGGACCGCTTCAATTGGAACTACGTCTCTGAGCCGGAACCGTACCTTGATGGACGCCGGCTCACCCATCCCCGCGGCCGAGTGCTGGGCGGATCTTCGTCGATCAACGGCATGGTGTATATCCGCGGACATGCCGCCGACTATGACGGCTGGGCTCGGTCCGGCCTCGCCGGCTGGGGCTATGCGGATGTATTGCCGTACTTCAAGCGCGCCGAGCAACACCTGGATGGCGCCGACCGCTACCACGGAGGCTCAGGTCCATTGACGGTGTTTGCACCCGATATCGACCGGTCACCGCTCGCGGCCGCCTTCGTCGAGGCCGCCTTGCAGGCGGGCTACGGCGCCGCGCCGGACTGCAACGGCGAGCGTCAGGAAGGCTTCGGACGGGTGGATCGCACCACCACCCGCCACGGCCGGCGCTGCAGCGCGGCCCGAGCTTACCTGGCGCCTGCGCTCGGACGGTCCAATCTCGAGGTGGTGACCGGCGCGTTGGTGCACCGGGTGCTGATCACCGGTCGGCGCGCGATCGGGATCGAGTATTCCGTTGCGCGGAAGACCGTCCGGGCGTATGCCGATGTGGAGGTGCTCGTCTGCGCGGGCGCCATCAACTCGCCGCAGCTACTGCAGTTGTCCGGCATCGGCGCCGCGGAACACCTGAGCGAGCTCGGCGTCGAACCGCGGCACGAACTACCCGCCGTGGGTGCCTATCTGAACGATCATCCCGATCTGGTGGTGCAGAACCGTTGCTTGCTGCCGGTCTCGATTTTCGGGGCGAATCGCGGTATCGGCAAGCTCATCACCGGCGTCCGCTGGTTCGCTGGGCTCGGCGGTCTGGCAGGCTCGAATCATTTCGAGGCGGGCGGCTTCTTGCGCACCCGGGCGGGGGTGGCGCAGCCCGACATCCAGTTGACCTTCATGCCGTTGGCGATCAAGCCCGGCACCGTCGACGATGTCGGCATGCATTCGTTCCAGGTGCACATCGATCTCATGCGGCCGAAGAGTCTGGGCCGGGTGAGGATACGCTCGAACGATCCGTCCCAATCGCCGTCCATCCTATTCAACTATCTGGCGGACCCGCAGGACGTTCGGGATTTACGGGCGGCAGTGCGCCTCACGCGGGAGATCGTCGCGCAGCCCGCCCTGACTCCTTACCGTGGCGAGGAGTTGAATCCGGGCGATCACATCCAAAGCGATGCGGACATCGACGCCTGGGTCAGGCGCGGCGTGGAGACCTGTTATCACCCGGTGGGCACATGCCGCATGGGATTGGGTCCCGACGATTCGGTGGTCGATGCCGAATGCCGCGTTCACGGTCTCGAGGGATTGCGGGTGGTCGACGCCTCCATCATGCCCGCCATCGTCAGCGGCAACACCAACGCGCCCACCATCATGATCGCTGAGAAAATGAGCGATCTGCTGCGTGGCCGCACCGCGCTACAGCGCGAGGACGCGCCGGTGTGGGTTCACCCCACCTGGGCGACGGCACAACGTTGAACCCTTCGGAGCAAGTCATGACAATCGGCACCGCAGTTTCCGCAGCATCCACCACACCGCCGACCGCCGCCGATCATCGTGCGGCGCGTACCGATCTGTCGGCAGCATTCCGCTGGTTCGCGCGCCTCGACATGCACGAATCGGTGGCCAATCATTTGAGCGTGTCAGTGTCTGACGATGGCTCGCAATTCCTGATCAATCCTCGAGGCCGGCATTTCGCACGCATTGTCGCGAGCGATCTGTTGCTATTGGATGCCAACGACTCGAACACGCTCGAGCGCGACGATGCACCGGACCCGACGGCGTGGTTCCTGCACGCCCGGCTGCATGCGCGTATCCCGGCGGCGCGCTGTGTCATGCACCTGCACTCGAAGTACGCCACCGCGCTCGCCTGCCTCGCGGACCCGACGCTGTATCCCATCGACATGAACACCATGCGTTTTTTCGGGCGGGTGGCGCTCGATCCCGATTTTGCCGGCATGGCGCTCAGCGACGGCGAGGGCGACCGCGTGGCCGATCTAATGATCGGGGGCGGCAACAAGACGGTGTTCTTGATGGCCAATCACGGCGTATTGGTGATCGGCCCCTCGGTGGCGGCGGCGTTCGATGAGATGTATCACTTTGAGCGCGCAGCGCAGACCTTGTTGACCTGCTATGCGACCGGCAAGCCGCTGCGTATCGTGAGCGACGCCATCGCTGCGCTCACCGAGCGGCAATGGCGCGATTACGGTCAGCTCGCCATCGATCACCTGGACAACGTCAAAGCGATTCTGGACGCGCAGGAGCCCGAGTATCGGCGTTGATCCATGACCGCTGATGTGTCGGCCTGAGTCAGCGAGCCTGACCGGCCTCCCGCTTTCTGACACGCAGGTCAGAGAAATGCCATAGCACCGCGCGGGCGGCTTGTTCGACAATTCTCGGGTAAGCAAGAGCATGCGGTCGGCGATGCTCCCCCATGGAGTAACGCTACGCCGCGCAAGCTCTGCCGTGGGCATTATGTAGCGCACGCGGCCGTGTGATAGCGAGTCTCCGCAAGGAAGGGTAACGTGACCGATATTCAAGTGGGCGAGCATGATGTGCTCAGCCATCTAAAGCCAGACACGCTCATCGGGGCACTGGCTTATCTCGCGGTGTTCGTGATCGCGGCATTGCTACTGTCGCGCGCCCTGCGGGCCGCCGTACATGCCGCGCTGACGCGCAACGGTCATCTGGACCGCACGACCATCAGCTTTTTGCAGCAGATGGGCAGCGCATTGATCTGGGTGATCATGCTCATCCTGTATGCCCACCTCATACCGGTGCTGCGCTCGATGGGTACCGCGCTACTGGCCGGCGCGAGCGTGGCATCCGTGGTCATCGGCCTGGCGGCGCAGAGCACCCTGGGTAATCTGGTCGCAGGTGTATCCATTACCATTTATAGGCCGTTTCGCCTGGGAGATACCCTGCAGGTGGCGGCACCCACGGGCACCGAAATCGGCGTCGTGGATTTGATTTCGCTGGGCTACACCACCTTGCGCGCCGCGGACGGACACCTCATCGTGGTCCCCAACAGCATTGCCGCGAGCCAGGTCACCATCAACCTGAATACGACCTTCGCGGCGGGACCGATCTCGATCAGCATTCGCCTGAGCCCGGACGCGGACCTCGAGGCGGCACGCGCGCTCGCGGTCGCGGTGGCGACCGAAAGCGTCGGCGAGAAGGCGGTCACGGGCTGTTATCTGACCAAGGTGGATGGCACTGGCGCCACCTTGGAGCTGCGACTCACCGCGCCCGAATTTTCCACCAGGGATGCCCTGCGCTCCAGCTTGCTGGGCAAGCTATCGCGGCGCTTCGTTGAGGCAAAAATCGGCGCCACGGGCGCCGAAGCGCCGGCGTTCTCCTAACTCGGGGTGCACTGGATTTTGGTGCAATAACTCTCGATCGCGGCGAATAGCCGGGCCTACAGGCGCCACCGCTCAAACGTCACGCCCGTATCCCACGAAGAGCCGGGGAGGGTCCTGGGGTCCAGGCCCACACGGCGAGCCCCTGAAGAATAGTGGATGTCTCTGCTGTTCTGCGTTTCGTCCGATGACTTCAATGCGCCGTGTCCTCATTCGTGAGGAGCTTGTGCGCCCCGATTCATCACTGGGAGAACGTCATACGCAATGCTGCAACCGATCGCGCCGGGTCGTCTGCCCCGCCGCCATCCGAGCTGAGCTTCACCACAGCTGTCGATCTGGGACGACGCATTGCGGCAGGGCAGCTCACGTCGGTGGATCTCGTCGATACCTTTCTCACGCGGATCGATCGTCTCCAACCCAAGCTCCAGGCCTTTGTGCAAATTTACGCCGAGGACGCGCGCCGGGCGGCGCGGGCAGCCGACGAACTCCTGGCTGCCGGAATATCCGCAAGTCCCCTGCATGGGGTGCCGTTCGTGGCCAAAGACGTTTTCGACGTGCGTGGCAGGCCGACGCGAGCGGGATCGCTGGCGACGGCAGCGAGTGCCGCTGCCGCGAGCGCAACCGTCATTTCCCGGCTCCAGGCTGCAGGCATGGTGTTGCTGGGGAAATCACACACCGTGGAGTTTGCCTTCGGCGGGTGGGGAACCAATCCACGCCTCGGTACGCCGTGGAATCCCTGGGATCTTGTCACGCACCGCATCCCCGGCGGGTCGAGCAGCGGCAGCGCAGTGGCAGTCGCCGCGGGCCTCGCGCCGTGCGCCCTCGGAACCGATACCGGGGGTTCAATTCGGATTCCCGCAGGTCTTTGCGGCTTGGTCGGAATAAAAACCTCCCCTGGCCTCGTTTCCCGCGCTGGGGTTGTGCCCTTGAGCCGAACGCACGACACCGTGGGGCTGCTGGCGCACAGTGTCGAAGACATTGCGCACTTGCTGGCGCATTTACAGGGATTCGATCCAAATGATTCAGCGACCGCCGGTTTACCCTGGCTCGACCTGCTGCAGGACTTGGAGAAGGGCGCCCGAGGGTTATGCATCGGCACGCTGGCACTCGAGGACTGCGGCCAGATCTCACCGGGGGTCGAGCGCGCCTATCGGGAGACGAGGGAGGCTTGCACCGCGCTGGGTGCGCATCTCAGCGTTGTCCAATTGCCACGCTCCTTTGAGGAATACATGCGGCGCGCAGGTGACATCATGAGCGCGGAGTGCTACGCCGCACTGGCCGATCTGGTCGACGATGACAAGGCTCCTATCGATAGTTTTATACGGGGGCGTGTGCGTCGCGGTCGAGACGTCAGCGCGCGGGTCTACCTCGAGTTGCTCGATTACCGGCGCCTGGCACAACGCGAGTGGGTCGAGGCGCTCGCCGGTACGGACGCGCTCTTGGTCCCCACCTGTCCTTTTCCGGCGATCCCGTTGGCCGAAGTGGATGAAAACGCAACACCCTTAAGTCGCCTCGGACGTTTCGTCAATCTGCTCGACTTGTGCGCGATAGCGCTTCCGGCCGGACTCGAAAATGACCTGCCGGTCTCCGTTCAGATTGTCGCGGCAAAATTTCACGAGCCCGTGGCCTTGCGTGTTGCACGCGCCTTAGAGCGAGCGACCGGCTGGGGGAGCCGTCATCCGGTTGGAGTATGAGGTCGTCATTCGTTAGCAATCTCGCCGACGAGCGCAACGGCGGACTATCCCCTGACCGTGTCTGCCCATGAAGCGGATACTGGTCATAGGCGGCGGCGTAGTGGGGGTTACCACGGCGAACGCGCTCGCACGCTTAGGGTTGCCCGTGACCCTGCTAGAGCAGTCCGTCTTGGGCAATGGTGCAACACACGCCAACGGCGCTCAGCTTTCCTATGCGTACTCGGATGCCCTCGGTTCGCCATCCGTGCTACGCAGCCTACCGGAACTCTTATGTGGGCTCGATCCGGCATTTCGAGTGCACTTAAGTTTTGATCCTCGCTTCTGGAGCTGGTTGGGAAGTTTCCTCGCCAACTGCACGGCTGCCAGATTCAATGCGAATACGCTGGCCGTTCTACGACTCGCGCTGCAGTCTCGCGCCTCGCTGGCGGCGCTGAGTGCGCGGCACGGCGACCTTGCGTTCGATCATTGCGGGCCAGGCAAACTTCATATTTATGACGACAAGCCCAAGTTCGAGGCCGCCCGGGTTGGGATGACCCTCAAGAATGCGTTCGGCCTCGAACAACGCGCCTTATCCGCCGAGGAAGCCATCGCAGTGGAGCCGGCGCTAGCATGGACCCGTCGCAAAATCGCGGGCGCGATTCATTCACCTAATGATGAGGCGGGGGATGCCTACCTTTTTACCCAGTCGCTCGCGACCATCGCCGCGCGCGAGCATCACCTGCAGATACTGACCGGTCAGCGGGCTCAATCTTTCATCAAGGAAGGGTTGCGCATCAGAGCGGTGGCGACCCCGAGCGGTCTGGTCGAAGCAGATATATTCGTGCTGGCGGCAGGCTGTGACTCGTCCGCCCTCGCGAGAACCGCCGGGGTCCGGCTGCCGATCTTTCCGATGAAAGGCTATAGCGTAACGTTGCCCGCATCCTCAATCTCGCCTCGCCTCAGCATCACCGACGCGAGAGCCAAGATCGTGTTTTGCACACTCAACGGGCGGGTTCGCATCGCCGGTATGGCAGACCTAGGACGCTACGACGTCACTGTCGAGCCAGATCGAATACAGCAGTTGATGGCCGACGCGAAATATTGCCTACCAAACGCTGCCATTTGGAACGCCGCTCCGCACTTCTGGGCCGGCATACGCCCCATGACGCCCGACTCGCGCCCCATTATCAGCGCCACCTCCGTTTCTAATTTATTCATTAACAGCGGGCACGGCATGTTGGGCTGGACTCTAGCCTGCGGCAGCGCCGACCTGCTTGCTGCGTTGATTACGGGCGAAAACCCGGCACTGGCGGCGGACTTCAGCCTCCGGCGATTTTGAGGATTGAGACGGCAGCGACTCCGTGTGCCATCGCTATGTGGACTGCGCGTCAACCTCTTCGCACGCGCGGGCGTTCACTCACCAAGCCCGCGCGTCATAGCAAACGCCGCAGCGCATCAAGCAGCGCGTCCAAATGCTCTCGCGTGTGATCTGCAAAGATTCCACAGCGGATAACCCCGCCTTCCGCAGCTCCGACATAGGTCGAGTGGTAGACGAAGATGCCTTCTTTCAGCAGCGCTCGTTGCAAGGAGCGCGTGGCGGTGCCCGAAGAGGTGCTGAAGCTTGCGATGGGAGCCGGGGCGTCGCCGCCGACCGCAAGTCCCAAGCGAGCAAGGCCCTCCTTCAAATATCGGCTGTTCTCGCGCAGCCGCACCAGCAACTCAGGATGTTCGCCCACGAAGCGAATACTGGCCGCGCACATGGCCGCCGCCGCCGTCAAGCCGGTCGATGCACCTCGACCCACCGCACTGCCGCGCAGCGGCTCCGCGTCCGACTCTTCGGCGAGAATGATGCCGCCGCAGGTGCCGAAAGCCTTGCCGAGAGACCCGCCGCGCAACAGCCGTGCGCCCTGCAGGGTGTGGTGTTCGACAGCACCCCGACCTGTGGGCCCGAGAACGCCGAAAGAATGCGATTCATCGACCAGCAGCCGACCGTCGTAGGCGGAAGCGATCCGCACGAGTTCGTCGAGCGGGGCAATCTCCCCTAATGTGGAAAAAAGCCCATCCGTGACGATCAGCGGACGTTGCTGCGGACCCAGACGCTGTTTGATTTTGTACGCTAGGTCGTCGTGATCCAGATGCCCGAAGGAGTATCGGGGCAAACCTCCCGCAGCGATTGCTTCGAGCAGCGAATAATGCGCGAACTCGTCGAAAAAAACCGCATGGTAGTGAGCACGCACCGCCGCCATCGCGGCGAGACCGAAGTAGTAACCGGCATTGACGTACATCGACGTGGGACTTGCGAAGAATCGGCGGGCTGCTGTTTCGACATCTACAAGAGCTCGAGTGCTGACGTCGTGGTTTGATGGCACGGGCGCGCCCGAGCCGCATTCACGCAGTGCACAGATCCCTGCTTCGAGGATATGCGGGTTCGAGGCAAGCCCTAGATACGATGAACCACCGAAGCTGATGTAGCGCTGGCCGCTCAAAACGATCTCGGCACCCACGGCCGAGTCGAAACTTCTCGGCGCGCCGTCCAGGGTACGCGTTGCGTCTACCGGCATGAAAGTCATACGGATTCGGCTAGCAACACGGGAGCGGCGGGCTGCCTGATTCGCCAAGCAGGATAGACCGCGATCGCGGTCAAGGCCACCATGCCATACAGAACGATCTCGAAGCGCCCGTGTGTCTCGGTGAGTATCCATCCCACCAGGAGGGGCGAAAGAATTCCCGATAGCTGTCCCGCCGTGTTGACCAGGCCAAATGCGGCGCCGACTGACTGCTTCGGTACGATGACCAGCGGAACCGTTGAGAGTGCGGTGGCGACTACATTGGAAAACAGAAAAACAGGAACGAGGCAGACCACGGCGTACGTGCCGTCTGGCGCAATCGCCGCAAGATACGTGAATGCGGTGCTGATGAGGAGGCCCGCGATAATCGGCACTTTCAGGCGGTTGCGAAAATATCGATCGCACAGATAGCCCCCTAGCATGTAACCCACGACACCAGCCAGATTGGCGATTGCCGCATATGCGCCCATCTTTTGCACGCTGAATCCTCGATTCCCCAGCAGATAGGTGGGCAGCCAATTCATGAGGCCCCACGCCACGCTGTTGGCGAGGAAGAAGCTGACGGCGCACCAGGCAACGGCCGGAGTGCGCAAGATTGTCGCGAGAGTCGTCTTGACGTGCGGCGTCTGCTGAGAGGATGCCTCGTAGTCAGTCATCTCCCGGGGAGAGACCCGGCCGCTGTCCTGCGGTGAATTTCTGACGTAGCGCCACATGAGGCACGCCAGCGCGATCCCGGGGACTATCAGCAGATAGAAACTCGAACGCCAGCCCCACTCGAGGACGGCGGTCGCGACAAACAGCGGTGCGACCGTGGCGCCAATCGCCGTGGCCGCTTGTTGCAGGCCGCTGGCCCGGCCCAATGCGGCGCGCGGTACCCAGGCCGCCATCGTCTTGTAGGCAGCCGGCGGAAACGGTCCTTCACCGAGCCCGAAGAGGATCCGCGTCAGCAACAGTGCAAGCAGTCCGGGCGCCAGCGCGGTCAAACCCGTCATGCAAGACCACCAGAGAATGGTACCGGTGAGCATGGGCCGTGGCCCAAAGCGGTCCGCCATGAGGCCGCCCGGGATTTGCGAAATCGCATAGCCCACGAAAAATGCGCTCAATACCTGTCCAGCACCCAGCGGCGACAGATGCAGATCCCTTGTAATGAAAGGCAGGGCGCTCGCCATGACCATCCGGTCGAGATAGCAGAGCCCACTCGCGGTATACAGCAGTCCGAGCACGGTGAACCGGTGTTTCCAATACATGCGCAGCCCCGTCCTTATCCTCGCGAGCGTTGTGAGCACAACGCTCACATATCATCTATCGTAGCGAATTGTAGAATATGGCCAAACCATGGAATAATTCAGCCATGGTGAAAACCCGCCTGAATAAAACCTCGAGGGACGTGAACAGCGGCCGCGAACTCATCGATCTCATCGACAATGAGATCGATTCGCGTTTGCGCAAATCGGTGGTTCATGAGCTGAATATAGGGATCGTGTTGTGGCCGGAATTTCCGCTGCTGTCCCTCGCCGGCCTGATCGATGCGCTGCGACACGCCGCCGATCGGGCCGACAATAGCCGCAAGCTGCGGTGCAGCTGGACCATCATGGGTGGTCCTACTCGCGGGGCGGCGGTTGTCGCCAGCTGCGGCGTGGAGATCCGTGCCGACGATCTTTTCCTCGATCCCCGACGGTTTCACTATATCGCTGTGATCGGCGGACTTCTGCGCAGCACCGGCAGGGCGCGACCCGAGTCCCGCGCTTACCTGCAGCAGGTCGCCAACAGCGGCGTACCGTTGATGGGTATCTGTACCGGAACGTTCGTTCTGGCAAGCGCCGGATTGCTCGACGGACGCCGAGTCTGCCTGCATCCGTATCATGTGCAGGAATTCAAGACGATGTTTCCTCAAGTTCACTCCATCACGAACGTCGACTACGTCGACGACGGCGACCGCCTGAGCTGCGCCGGGGGAATTTCCGTCATCAGTCTTGCCACGCATCTAGTGGCTCTGCATTGCGGACAGGATCGTGCGACGAAAGCCGTGCATCAGATGACGGTGCCTAACCGCACCGACACTTCGCAAGTCGCCGTTTCGCAAGCGATCGGCTACACCCGCGTGGCCGATCCACGCGTGCGGCGCGCCGTGTTTTTGATAGAACAAGGCCTGCTCCGGGCCATGTCGCCCGACTGGATCGCCAAACAAGTCGGTATCAGCGGACGACAGCTTGCACGATTGTTTCAAGCGGAATTCAAACAGTCGCCGGCGGCGTATTTGCGCCAGGCCCGCTTGCGTTACGCCAAATGGCTCTTGCAAAATTCCCAGGAAACGGTCACCGAAGTCGCGCTGCGCACCGGGTTTTGCGACTGCTCCCATTTCGTTCGGCAATTTCAGCAGGAGTTCGGTGTCGCACCCGGTAAATTCCGCGAGCGCGCACGTCCGTCGGCGTGACCTGCACGTCGAGGCTGGCGCGACGTGGGAAAGCGGTGTATCGGTCACTGGATACGCAACGCCGCGGAATCGTTGACGAAGTAATTGTCGCGATCTGCAAGCAGCGCGTGGAGCGGCGACACGTATTTCTCGTACCGACGCCAACGTGCGATCGAGTGGGTGTGGATCTTCTGACGCACTTGCCAACGACTGGCCGTGATGACCGAGCGTTCGACTTTATGGAATTCGAGGCACTGCGAGTTCCAAGGCACACCGATAAAATCCAGCATCCGGCGCGTCCAAGGTTCCGGATCGCTGACCAGGCTCTCATACGGTACTTCCAACAGTGTCGCCGGCGGCAGCACGGCACGCCAATGCTCCATGATGCGCGAGTACTGCGCATAATAGTGGGCCATGGCCGGCAGGTCACTGGCATAAGGACCAATGTTGTAGAAGTTCTGAAAATAGATCGACAGGCAGGTGTCGATCGGATGGCGCTGCAGATGAATGATACGGGCGTGTGGCAGAGCGGCATGGATCAGGCCGGCGTAGAGAAAATTAACCGGCATCTTGTCGACGATCAGTCTGGCATTGGTTCTCAACGCCTGCAGCTTGGCCCGGTAATCCGCCGCATAACGCTGAAGCAGCGGCTTGGTGGGCTCGTTGCGCCCACGGGCGTCGAACCACGCGTCACACACCGCGCTCCAGAAGACGATCTCCCCGCCACCGAAGATTTTAGGGTGGGACGCCAGAATCTGTTCGGCCAACGAGGTGCCGGATCTTGGCATTCCAATGATGAAGATGGGTATCGGCGACGGCGCTGAGCTGACCTGAAATCGGTCATCAAAGGCGGCGAAATCTTCGATGATCCGATCGACCCGCCGGGTCACCTTGCTCGGTTCGTACGCAGGTTGCCGACGTTTGGTCAACTCATTGGCTCGGGCGTATTCGGCGAACGCCTCGTCATATCGCCCGCAGCCGTCGAAATAGCTTCCCAATGTGTAGTGCAGGCTTATTTCCTCACCCATGGGCAGCGGCTTTTCCTCGAGTATCCGTACGAGTCCATCCGCCTCTTGCGCCGTAATTCGCTTAAGGGTTGCGAGGCCGGCGATCGCGAAGACGAACTTGGGTCGGATGCTTAAAGCTTGGCGGAACAGCCTTTCGGCTTCCTCGAACCGCCCCTCGTCGGCTTCCAGTTCGCCGAGAAACGACAGCGCCTCCGGGAAAGCCAGCTTGTTTCTCAAAGCCGTACGGCAGCTCTCGTGGGCCTCGGCCGACCGTCGCTGCTGCCGGAACGCGAGCGCCATCCCTAAGTGGGCCGGCGCATAATCCTGGCGCAACGCCAGCGCCTGGCTAAACCGCAGCACCGACTCATCGATTCTTTGTGCTTCGAACAGCGCATTGCCCAAATTACACAGATGCTCGGGGTGGTCCGGTTCGAGCTCGACTGCAAGAAGATAGAACGTCAGCGCCTGGAGTGGACTTCCCATGTCGCGTAACACGTTGCCGATGCCGCTGCTGATACCCGGATCCGCCGGGTTCAACCGGAGCGCGTGTTGCAGACTGTTGAGTCCGATCTGGCGCCGACCGAGCGCGGCGAAAGCGAGACCGGCCTCGCGATGGGCGGCGCCGAATTGCGGCGCGAGCGCCGTCGCCTGCTGAGCTGCGGCCAGCGCTTCCTCGCTTCGGTCGGCTTGGCGCAGGCTAATACTTAGATTGGTCAATACGGCCGCATCCCTTGGCCGGAGATTCGAGGTGCGCTGGAAGCAGGCGACAGCGCGGGTATGCTCGCCCAATTCCAACAGCGCATTGCCCAAATTGTTGTGCGCGATAGCCGATCTGGGCTTGATCACGACAGCGCGCTCGTACACCCTGACCGCCTCTGGCGTGCGGCCCACCCCGCGTAGACAATCGGCCAGCTCAACGAGTACATCGGAGTTGCCCGGGTTGACAGAGGAAATCCGTTGCAGGTAAGGCAGCGCGGCGGCCCATTCACCTCGTGCATGGAGCGCTGAAGCCAGATTGCTTTGGGCTTCGAGGTCATCGGGCAGAAGGTCGGCCGCGCGACGCAGCGCAGTCAGCGCCTCTTTGTTCTGACGCACCAAAGCGACGCTGAGGATTTTCCAGAGAATACCGCAATTGGCCTGCGTGCTCAGGGCGGCCTGTGCACCCGCTTCAGCCTCCGGTAAACGCTGCTGGTTCAATAGATTGATGAGATGCGTCTGCAGGGCCAGGTCGCGCGCGTCGCCGTGTGCGAATCTCAAAACTTGTAACCGACCGACAAAGTCATGACGCGCGGCCGGACCGGCACCTCTGCCTCAATGAAACCGCCGGAGGTGATGTTGGTCACCGCAGCTGAGTCGAAGAGATTGCTGATGTTGAGTTGCACCGACCAAGT
>Ga0116227_10006118_pt1 | contig 24667 bp, 14 predicted proteins | sample S1TSphgellanicum_FD_89693 | JGI IMG/M metagenome (GOLD analysis project Ga0116227, IMG submission 89693) | Host-associated microbial communities from peat moss isolated from Minnesota, USA - S1T2_Fb - Sphagnum magellanicum MG | ecosystem: Host-associated > Plants > Peat moss > Unclassified... | reverse complement strand
TGACCATGAGCATGATATATTATTTGTGCAACATTGAGTTCACCTAACATAATGTGGCTTGTTCCCAAATGAACATATTGTGTGGTTTGACAACTATGCAATGCAATTTAAGTCAAGGAGGGCTTACATTATATATTGAATCCCAATAACAAATTTGGAATGTGAATCACTATAGAATTTTCCATTTTATGATGTTCCAATCAAATGACCAATCCATTTTATTTTTTACTTCAAAAATCCATTACTACTAACAAATGATTTTTTTATCAATAAATAACCACAAATTTTTTTCCATAATGAAGTTATTAGTTTAGATCCAAATCCCAATTAGTAGATTTATGAATATATTAATCACCATATGCATTTGAATAAAAGGTACCCAGGGAAAAAACACCATTTTGTCACAAAAGTGAGCCACCATAACTTACATCTACCCCTAAGTACATTGCATGTCTGGTGCTTATAATCAAGGTTAATAGGCTATTGGAACAAATAATTTGTAGCCCACATTTTTGGTGGGAAAAGACATTTTTAAAAAATTACATCCATTCATAGGTGTGGAAAGTTTTTATAATGATCCTTTCACCATGTTCTGTTCACATGGATGTGTCAATTTCCATATTTATATAAAATTTTGCCCTTAATATGTACATTTCCACCTTTTTTTCATACATGTGGGGCCCACTAATGTTGATTCCACTTAACAATGGTTATTTCATGCACTTTCCATTATTTAATATCTCATGTATATTAGCCATTTTTCTAAAGTTTGGTTCATTAAATTGATAGACTTCATACACCATAATTTTAGCAAAACAAATCTTATGCTACCTATGAGACATTCAATAGATCCATGGACCAAATTTGCAAAAATGAAGTGTCCAACTTATAGGTGATCCTACAAGTTCTAAAAAATTTCAATATGATAAAGTACTGAAAGTTGATGTGGTTACTTTTGAACACATGAACTAATATACCATGGTGGTAATTCAGTGCGGTCAATTTGACTAAGTCATGGCCATTTTGATTATGATTTTCCTTTTAGGGTCCCATTTGATTAGATGTCCAAATTGATGCATACTCAAAATGGTCATTTCACTCAAAATTACCAACCAAAAAAACCATGGGTCTTTCATGCCCCAAGCCTATGTCAAGATGGACACCCCTCCTACTCAATGCAGCCACCTTAGTCAAGACGAACCTTTTACAAAGCCATGATTTCTTGTAGTGACTTCAAATTGCTAATGATTTCATTAACAATGTATGTTTTCCATGCCTTATGTTGAAGCCCACACATATGACACATGGTTTTAGGTGTAGGCTCCTAAGGAAGCAAAAGAAAAACTCATGACTTAGCATTTATTTGGATAATGCAAGTGACTTCATTTGCTTGTACTCTAGGTTGGTGAGCCAAGAATCTCTCTCCAAATAAGCCTTTTGAACTTGATGTTGATGTCCATTAATATTGCACCACAAACAAAAAAATCAATAATACAATATTGAAATCCTAATTGAAGATGTTTTCAAGATGGATTCATCAGCAAACTAGTACACTTGATGGTCTGCTCATCCCAATGTATGGAAGGTAGTGAGAGAATACCAAAAACATTATAGGCACCCACTTGGTCATGACAATTTTATAGTGCAAGCATTGATCAAGGGTCTTTGCACCAAAGACTGATATAATGCAGTCCAAAGAAAGCAAAAAAGAAATGCCAAGCTTGATTTACTTGAAAAGGATGTGTCCATATTGTGACCCTGCCATTTGAATTGCCAATTAACAGTGCTTGTGGACACAAAGTTGGTGACCACTTTAAAAATTGAACAATGTCACCTAGTAAATCTACACAAATATAATCATTACAATTTTCCATTTTACACAAATTTGTTTATAGTAATAGGTATTATTTTACACTTGGCCATTGTGGGTTAAACATTTCTTACAACAAACAAGTGTTGAATATCCATGAAAAACACCACTAAACAATTCTATGGCATAAGTTGAAAAGTAATTGAAACCAAAAAAGTGACAATAGCATTTGAACAAATTGGCTATGATAGATACCTACAAGGATATTAAAAATTAAGTGTTTAGTGTGGTGCTTAGGGTCAACCACATGCATAGGTATCCAAAATGTTGGCTCTAAATTGGACTTGATCCTAGCCCCCATTTGTTGACCTTTAATGAAGCAATGAAAATTCAAGTAATTCAAGTACTACATAATTTATTCTCACCCATCCATCTTCCTTGTGCACAACTACCTTCTCCTCCAAAAGTGAAGGAATGACCCATTTGGTTAACAATATGTCTATACTAGTTAAAAACTTCCAAGTGGTGAAAAAATAAGCTTATACAACAACCCAAATTTCACTGTTTCCTTGATCTACAACCCCTTGGATCTATTCTAAACACTACATTCTAGTTAAAGACAATAAGCTCAAGGTCTACATCCACCATATCTAAGGTCTAGACATTTTGACTAGAGGCTTATAGATATGCCTGCTAACACTAAAAGAAAGCAAAATAGGGAATATGCCAAAAAGCTAAATGGGAAGATAAAATCACTTACCTTTGATCACTTGTGCATGTTTCCACAACAAAACAAATAAGATTTGTTTTTGCAGACCATGCTACTACATTACAAACATTTTGTTCAAACAACAAAATCCCATCACCTTAGACATCATTACTAATAAAATTAAAACCCAATAAGCTAATTAAACTAAAAACCTAGATGAAACCATAAACTTAAAGCCTCATGAACATTCAGCTTATTATTAATAATTTTTATGGAAAATAAGAAGTTACTTATTCCATGATTGAAGATGGGAAGTGACGCACCCCAAAATTCTTTGATTGACTCAAATGCGAGTCCCAAAGTGGGAGCCCACTTGGGAGTGTGTGGACTCATTCCCTCACACTCTCCTGCACTTTTGAGAATGTGAATGTGACTTTCAAGTTGCACTCTTGGCCCACACCTTTCCATGCCCCTTGCCTTGGTCACGAGCCCAAGGCTAGGGTTATAACAAGAAGCCTTAATTGTTGGCGACATTTTAATGAAGAAGATTGGCAACATTTTCAAGAAAGGAATTATCCATGTCAAGATCCATGGGGCTAAATTCATAGTGATATCCACACCAAAGTGGACATGGACAAATGTGTTGAATGCAACACTAAGATTTGCTAAACGTGGACAACACTGATTCTCATACTTAATGGAAAGTTTTCTTTGATTTTGTTTTGATGATGGGAGCTCAAATTATTCTTGACACCCTTGTCTTGGAAGTCTCATACCATGCATATTGCACATTGGCATCACCTCGACTGTTTGTAATTAGTCGTGTTTGTCTTTCAAAGGCTTACTACTGTGCTTGTCCTTTTGAAATGAAATCCTGATAGATCCAAGCTATTACCAGGGCTTGTAACACAAAAAGACCAAGCCTTGTGATAAACTTGGTCTTTACATCTACAAATTCCTCTTCATTTTTTAAGGGAGGCCATAAAATTTGCACACTAGCACCACCTTGGGATTGTTTTATCAATGGTTGTTGGATAAACTTTGTTGGTATTGCAGGTGTGTTTGTCCATTCAAAGTTGAATCTTCATATGTCCGTAGTATATTTGAGATTGAATCAAACAAACCAAGTTCTTTGATAAGCTCGGCCTTGGTGCATCCACATTTTCAAAAGTGGTCCATCCTTCAGGGGTAGATGCAAGCTACCCTGGCTCATTTTTGTGACAAAATGTTAGTTTTTCCTAGGTACCTTTAGTTCAAATGTCTATGGGGATTAATATGCTTTTAAATATATTAATTGGGACATAGATCTAGACTAACAACTTGATTCTGAACATTTTTATCTAGTTATTTTTTTTATAATATGTTCATCCACTACAAGTAATAATGGACTTTTGAAGTTCGACAATATGGAATGGTTGTCTGTTTGGAAGATTATTCATTTAATCATGAAGAAGAATGAATTTTAATATATTTCCATTGCTATCTTGTAAACATAAAAACTACCATACTTGTCAGGTTTTTCTAATTTTCAAAAATTCCTTAACTTTTTAAATTTTTTACGTCACAACTTAATTTTTAGGGTTCTGCTCCAACAAAGAAAATTGTTGTTTAATTTGATCAATTAAACTTCTTGTTGAATATAATTCAAAGTTTGTAGATTTCATAGCTATCATGTGGCTTGCTATTGAGTCTAATAACAATTTTGTGTGCAGGATGTTCTGTTGGTTTCATTAGCCAGATATCACAAGTTACAATGTCAAGGACTTACATTCACTCAAGAATTGTTTGTGGGAGTCTCTAGTTTCATTAAACAAAATATGGATCCTTGCAAGATATTGATTTCCAGAACAATACAAATTTTTCTTCTATTTCCATTATTGTGTTACCAAAAACTACCATACATTTAGTCACTAGATTTCTAGGTTCAAGTATTGAAACCTACACATACATTTTTGTGTACTTGCCTAGTTCAATTACATGTGTGCAGCATGTCCATGTATCACAAGAATGTGTTTGTGTCAAGAGGTAGGTAATGAACACTCAAGATCTTATTGTGGGGGTCTGTTGTTTTATTAAATGATTATGGATCCCAGCTACAAGACAATTGATATATTGGAAGCTGCCATTTAATCCGTAACTTATGTTTCCAATTTTATGTTTGTAATTTAAAGTATCATGTAAATTGCAGTTTTCCTAGGTCCCATAACTTTTCTTTATCAAGATTTCAAAGCTGTCACATGACAAGTTTGGTATTTTTTAGGGCCTAGTTCAATCTATCTTGTTGGCTACATCAGCCACATATCACTCAAGAGTTGATGTGTCAAGAGGCAGATCATGGAATTCAAGAATTGATTGTGGGGGTCTATAGTCTTATTAAATAGATCTTATGGATCCCTATATAAGACAATTGATTGGAAACAACGTTACTAGACTTGTTTCCATTGTTATGTTTCTAGGGTTTTAATTTTGTCATACAAATTTCTAGTTTTCCCCAGGTCTCATGGCAATTGGTCTTTTTCAATAATATTTTAAAGTTGTCACATGCCACTTGGTATTCTTTAGGGCATGGCTTAATTTCATGTGTGCAACATATTTGTGTTAACTACATCAATTGCACATATCACAAAAAGTTGAATTCTCGGCCAACATTTCCTAACTCAATTTCATGTGTGTAACATGTTGGGCTTGTTACATTAGCCATTTATCCTACCATTTCAAGAGATGTGAAGTTAAGGTCTCAATCATATGAACACCTATGGACTGGTGAGGACTCAAGTTTGGCACATTGCAGTAAGCCCATTTGGTTATGTTACAATTTGCAACAATATAAACATTTATTAAAACATCTGCAGACTACATTTTTTGTTATACATTGTTTTAAGATCTCAGACCATAAGTCAAGGGTATCAAACCCATTTGAAGACATGGGGGTTTTCAATCAAACCTTGGCTATGGGGGCTTATGGTCATGTGAAGTGTGCTTATATCTGGGGTGGAATCAATGTTTATATGGACCTATATTCATGGGTTATAACTATGTATGGATTTGGATCATATGCACCATTGTGTACTTAGATTGGGGATAACTATAAATAACTTTTTGAAACATTGGGTCACATCACACATGGGGGGTTAAGGGGATGATTCATCTAGTTGGTGAACAACTACAAATTGGTGAAGACTAGATATTGTTTTAGATAGCACTCTCATACATTTTCCTTTTGGTGTGGAGTTGCAAGTGGGTTACACTCACTAATGTGAACATGTGTGGACTTGTGAGTATTGCAAATGTGTTGTTGTAGAATAAAAGGGTACAAATTTGGAAATTGGTCGGAACCTGCATGTATACTGGTTGAGTACTTTGAGTTGTTATGGACTAATGAGGACTTTTAAATGTGCTATGTGGCTATTAAATAACACATATGGACTAATTAGAACTTGTGTCTTATGTGCGTATTAGTGATCACTTATGAACTAATGAGGATTTGTAATAGTCTTTTGTGCATTTGAGTGAGTGCCTATGGATTGGTGAGGACTTCAAATTATTTTATGTGCACATCAGTGATTACCATTGGACTAATCAAGACTTGTAATGAAAATTTGTGATAGTCTGATGTGCATAGTAGTGGACACCTATGGATTACTGAGGACTTACAATAGTCTAATGTGCATATTACTGAACACCTATGGAGTTGTGAATACTTTAGAAAAGTTTAAATGGACATTAATGATCACCATTGGACTGATGAAGACTTGTAATAGTTTGATGTGTATGTTCATGAGCACTTATGGAGTTGTGAGGACTTGGAAATGTACTAAATGTACATTAATGATCACCATAAGATTGGTGAAGATTTGTAATAATTTGATGTGCATATCAATGAGCACCTATGGAGTTGTGAGGACTTGGAAATGTACGAAATATACATTAGTAACTAAATGTACACTAAATGATAACCATTGGATTAATGAGGACTTGTAATAGTCTGATGTGCATTTGAATGGGCATTTATGGATTGCTGAAGACTTGGAATTTTTTTAAATGCACATTTGTGATCACCTTTGGATTAATGAAGGCTTGTAATTTAGTCTTATGTGCATATTAATGAACACCTATGGATTAGTGAGGACTCAAGGCAATTTTTTATGTGAACATTAATCTACACTTATGGACTGGTGGAAACTTGCAAATGTGTTGTGTGATAGTATAATTAATGAACACATATGGATTGATCATGAGGACCTACAACTATCTACTATGAGTATGTGTCAGGACTTTTGAACTTAACCCATGATTACAAAATACCTTGTAATGAATATTTGTGGCTAATTGATTATAGTGGCATGTCACAAATGAATTTTAATGATACATATGGAACTTTATAGTTGGTTTCTAGAAAACAATAGATTATTATTTGTATCTAGTTTCATAATTTCTGACTTGATACACATTTGGGGTCCAAATGGAATTTTTTTTGTGTTTCTAGTGAGCTCATTCATTACACATCATTGATAAGCAAACATTTGATTTATTGCGTCTTTATTGGGTCCAAAAAATGAAAGATTGGAATGTTTGTTGTTACATTTACCACGTAGAGATGGAAGAGGAAAAAGTGGGATTGAATCACATGAAATAGACATTTGGATTACATTTAGAAGTTCATTGTGATTGTGAAGCAATTTATGGAACTACTGATGAATCCCCATCTACGTGTGGGTTCACATGCCACTTATCCTGGCATAATTCGATTGTGGGAAGCCACTATGTGTCCTAAGGACCCCCATTATGAGTGGCATGCTTGAGATTGTGTGTTTGGGATATGCGAAGACTATGATGTGGACAATTTGGCACTTTGTCCAAATGAAGAAGAAGGTACTTTAGGTGCTGTAGTTTTTTGGAAACATTTTAGCATGGAGAAGGTTGTCACAAAGAAAGGTGAAGAAAAGAAAAAATTAAAACTCATGCATATGGAAACTAACTCTAAGGAGTTTATTTTTGCATTGAAACTTAAGTTGCAGTACTTTGTAAGACACAATTTTATTGCAAGGTTGCAGGATCAATAGTTCAAAAATTGTCTTCACGTTTCTCAAATGCCATTATGGCCCCAATAATTGATTTTGCTGAAAATTAAGACTTCAAAATTCACAACGAAATGTAGTCTATGCATTGGCGTAGCTATCAATGTGAAAGAAAGCCCCTGGGTTGGGTGCATATTTCTTGGATAAAAAATCCAAACTCTAACCTAGATGAGGAGAATTCAAACAATACTATGAAGTACCAATTCTATATTTCTGATGATAAAACCCATGATAATTACTTTGTCTAGCATTGTTTACTCCTTCATTGGGAGGACATAGTGAAAAGTGGGTTTAGTCCCAAACAACATTTCATATGGTCAAATGGATGTAGCTCTCAATTCAAGAGCAAGATACCTTTTTGCTTTGTGAATTGCTACCCTAGCTTAACAAGTGGATGTGTTTACATCTAAAGTTTTTTTGGGTCGAATCATGGAAAAGGGCTTCATGATGGGGTTGGTGCAATTTTCAAGAGGTTCATTAACAGGTCCAACTCGATTAGAAGGGCTTCAACTTCAAAACTTAGAACAAGTGGTAAATTTGTTGCGGAATCATTTGCATACATAACCAAAAACGTCCTATTTAAAGGAGCAGAGGCTAGTTACACGAACCTTTTAGCATGTGAAACTAGCTGATGTGGACCAAATCATTGAATACACAACTAATTCGATCAATGGGATAAGGGATCTACATTATGTCCAATCTATTGGGTCCATGGATGTGAACAAGTTTTTGAAAAAAACTTGGCTTGTTTTTGTGTTTTTGTGTTGATTATAATTTCTCAACATGTGAAAATTTGCCATGGATTAAAAATTGGGAGGTAGATGTACTAATTCTTAACAGCATGGGGTATGTATGTAGTGCCATGGAAGTTACATTCCAAGAAAATAAGTGGGATTCATATGGAAATGATGGTGATCACCTTGCTACTTGTATTTCACTTGGAGACAATTTTGCTATGAATGTAGAGGAAGGATATGAGGAAGGGGTTGACTTTTACATTTTGCTATGCACAAAAACTAATTTCATAATTGAAGAGCCTTTCACTTACCCATGGGGTTAAAAATTTCATGCAGATGATACAACAATGGCTAGGAAATATTACTAAAGTTGGGGTCAAACATGATTTGCATATGTTTTATTGATGCAGTCTCAAACAACATATATTCATGCATGCCATGTTCAAGCCATCAAATTCCCCATGTTGCCAGTAGATTACAAGGTCCAAGGCAATGAACTAATTTACAAGTTGTTTGCTCATGCAAAATATGCCATAAGACATGCCATTGCATCCATTGAGCTATAATGGATGTTGATTTCCATTGTTTTGTTGGTAATACATGACAGAGTTCTTTGCATTGTATAGGAATTTGGTACCCCTTGACGTTGTCTTTTGTTTGCTTCTATTTTTTATGGATGATGGAGCTATGTATACCAATTGCTTTTAAGTCTTGCTATCTCTTTACTTTTCCTTTTTGTTATGAAAGGAATTAGGTTTATGGATCTTTACTTGATTTTTTTGCACATTCTTTTAGTTCTTGATTATAGAAAAGACATCTAATTTTCAAGCCTGTGTTTCTTCATACGGCACTATGTGGGTTTTTTTCATTTGCTTATAGTACATGGTGAAGTTGTAAATTGTTGTGTGTGTATTAGACATGCATATTAGTTCTTTATATATTCTCACATCAAAATACTAGGTTTGTTGCATTTCTAGTTCTTTTGATTAATGGCAAGTTCCCAAAAGGGTGGGTGCAAGAATGAATGGAATTTTTTTTGAACTTTTAAAAAAATTCTATAGAGTGCTTGTCATTCTAATGACCATAAATATTTGATAGGTAATTTTTTTTTCCTATAGGGACTTAGTTTAAGGATACTAACTTGAATATGTATTTATTCCATTTATTTAATTTTCATAATCAAGAAAAAAAAAGATATGGACTTTCAAAATCGAACATTATGGACCATAATTTTGACAACAATTTTTTATATGGACTTTGAAATGGTCCAATCACTTATGATGTGTTGGTTAAGGACTTGATTTTTGTTGGATAACATATTTAAAAAATTAAGTTTGAAATTTTTTACATGATGGCATTTATAAGATTTGACCTATGAACTTTTAAACAAGCTAAAAAAATAGGGTTTTTTCAAAAGTCCATTAAATATTAGAAAAAAAAGGTTTTTGGATTATTCTTGTGCACATGTGTTAAGAAAAGGGATTTCTAAATGGGCTTTAGATTAAATGGAAACATTCCCAAGGAACCAATGGAAAACATTTGTAATTCACTTTAACCCACAAAAAATACCCTTGTTTTGGACTTTAAAAATGGTAATTTTTTACAGGCCATTGGTCCATTCATTCTTGCACCAACCCAAAAAATGAAATCAAAGTTCACATAGTAATAGACTTGGTGTACATTGTGATACATTGTGATCTATGGGCAACTTGCTTATTTCATCAGGATGTGTGAAAAAAAGGATAGTCATGAATAACAGGTGAGGAAGTGTGTAGCAAGGATTGAAATTTAATGAATTCTGGATCTTTATTTTGGTGAGGTTCATCATGCTATTGAAATGGTTAGTGAAGAAAGACTTTGATGTGAAGTTCTAGTATCAAGAGTTAGAGGATTGTGGATTATGATGAATCAGACCCTTTTTTTAAATCACAACAAATAGTGTCCTTGAACTGAAGCAATTCCTAGAACTTCTCATTGTCACTACATGGTTTTGTCATGCAACTATTTAATGTTTAACCATGCAAGCAGCAAGTTGTTGGGAACTATTATTCAAGGATGCATTGCTAGTAAGATGTTTGATATTGATTGTGTGAAGAACAAGAAGGGTACATTTCATAAAGATGTTGCTCCAAAAGCTTTTTCCATAGAAAACAACATAATGTTTCCACATGAAGGTACTAGATCCCTTTCATTGTTGACAAAATTGACAATCTCACATTGAAGCAGATGTGCATTTTGGTTTGAGAGCTCAAATTGTAGTTACTTTGGGGTTGTATTTTGATGTTGACGATGGTTGGCAGCAAGCTCAGAAATCTCAATAGTGGTGGGATGTGGAACTCATTGTTACATCGCTCCTTCCAAAAGAGTTTCTTATGTTCTAATCTATTCTTCAAACATGATGAAGAATCATCAGGTCATGTAAATAATAATTTGTTGATATATTGAAGAAATCTCCTGATTCTGTAAACTATACAAATGTTGAAGTTCCTATGGGATTGTAAGATTTGTAGGTGCTAAATTATTGTTGTTTTCCACAAGTTATTCTTAAAGGACCTAGTTCAAGTGCGGAGGAATCTAAAGTTGGAAGCTCTGTTACTCCCACAAGTTATTTAGTAGTGGTGATGTAATCACTTGGACCCATCTATCAATTCAATAATTTTTCATGAAGAATACCCTTCTTTCACCTGTTGTTACTAATGGTTTCATCTTTTGGCGCATGCCAGGATTTTCCTAACACCATTTCCTACAACATTGATAGACCTTAAAAACAAAAGGTGAAATTGGAACTTGGAACTGAGTAACTTGAAAAATTGTTGTTTGTTGGGCCAAATCCTAAGCAAGCCACTAGAGCAACTATTTTGCCAACTAAGGAGATTTCTTAAGCCGCATGCTTTCCTCCTAGATGGGAGCTAGTCTAGAAACCACCATATGACTTTGCAAATTTCTTACACCTTTCAATTTAGAAACAAGGTTCCAAGTTTGCATGCACAACACTAGTTCATGCCTAATGAACCCTCTTCCTAACAACCATTAGCCCACCCAAAAGGTAGCATCATTATAGGTTGCAAACCTATTTTTATGATTGGTGCTATTGCAACCCCATGGAGGAGAGATTTATTATATGAGATTTCATGGTGATGTTGTATTATAGAGTTTTTTTGAAGGCAATGACAAAGATCTATTGATTTATAATTCACTAAATAGAAAACATATTTGCTATAAATTGTATTCACTTCTAAATGAAGACTTTTTAGAGTCATGGAAAATGACATAATGAATGCCCTCGTTGACTATTTATAGCTACGAGACTGGTTGAGGATGTTTCAAAAGTTGCCCCAAAGTTTTCTATTATTAATCTAATGTAGTTTAATTTGCATATTTTGCTATAAATTTTTGTAATGGGGTGTATCCTCTTTAATTAGGTGGTGTATGAAATGGGAGTTTAGTTGGGGGATGAGGTGGGGTACACCATCAGATTTGAGGACAAGCCTCAAGTAAGATTCACACAACATCCTCTTTCTTCCTTCTTGCTCTGAGGAAAGTAAAATATTATGGACCCAAAGGCTTACTATAGGTTTTAAATACACAAGATAAATGTCTTGTACTCAATTAAGAAGGGCGATTTTTGGTTATGATGATGTGAAAGAGCTACATTTGGATTAATACTTGTAGGTGGGATGGGTTGGTATGTGGCTGGTGCATGTTGTTATTGCAAGTCAAATGAAAACATTGTTTAAGTGTTTTTAATAGATATGATCTACATAAATGTACAACACCAAATTGATCCTACAATGAAACGTATTGTAATCAAAAGATTTATATGTGCCTACCCATATTCAAAAGATAGATACAAAAGTTTTAGTAGTCACCCAAAGTATCATTCTTATATTGTTCACTAGAATGCAGTAACTCAATTAAAACTGCATTTGGCCCAAATGGGGGATCAGTACCCCTTAGGACTATTGTAATGCAACTATTTATTTTGTTAAGATCAAGTACTTCCACAACTACAACAGGTCGCAATGCATTGGGTAGTTGAACCCACTTTAGGTTGGTTTTTATTTCCATACTCAACACTCTTTGTTGTTTTGTTGGTCTTCTTGGGCTTCCAAATGGCACAACAACTACTCATGTCATCATCATAACATTATCTTGAAGTCTTTTTAGTTGATCTAGTTTTGTTGCTATGGTCTAGATGCCTACCTTTGATGCTTTGCTTTCAGTGGAAGCATGGGGGTAACAAGACTTGTGATATTAAACCCAAAAAATGAAATTTATTGATCTTATACAATACATGCTTCATAGAACAAAAATTATCACTTACAACTTAGGCAATGTAGGAGTGTTGTGTAATGCAATCCACTTAGTATGTAGAAAATGATATTTAACATTTAATTAACAATAGCACAAACTGGAGATCTATGGAACAAGTTGTTAACCACATGGAATCTTGCAAAGGGAGAAATAAAGAATTATAATCATTTCATCTGACACATGTAGAAGATAGTTGCTAGTGAGGCAATTATTACACATGTGTAGTAGTAAGTAAGGCTTGTGAACAAGTAATGGATCTAGACATTGGTAAAATTGGCCATGCAAGTGCTTCTTCCAAATCTACTAATTGCACACACCACATCAAAAACATGAATGGTTCCTTTCATAAGTGTAATTATCATGATGGTTTCCCGTCAAATAGGTGGTCCAAAATTTATTGTTCGTGACAAGTATACAAAAACATAGCTTGTGTAACTACACAATTTTATCCCAACTAATGAAAGATAATGTGAAAACCATTCACAGCTTTCAAAACCTTCTTCATGGTCCAGGTTGTGACAACACACAAAAACAACTAATGTTGTTCCACATGGAGCAAAGGTAGATCTAGGATAATACCATTGATTAAAAAACAATATTGAAATCTTGACTAGCTTCAATCATTGAACCCCATGTTTTGATGGAAATTACCACATTGCAAAAGGAGTTCTTGCAACTTGAAAGCTTCTACTAGTTAACAAATACGCTCCATTTAGCAATGATTTGTTGGAAGACTTGTTGTTTCAAAGAAATTGTGCAATGTTTTCTGTCACAAGTGCCTCATACTCTTGTGACGGAAATGTGCCCTAACCAACTTTTTTGCCTACATCCTTGACTTCTCAAAGATAGTACACCTCTTGGGTCCAAATTCTTAAAGGTGTACCACTAAGGACAAAAAGAACCTAGTCCTTGATGGAGTCCTTCTTTGTCCTATATTTTGATCCCCATTAATATTAATGACTCAAAATGTGTCAAATTATTTATAAGTACCATATGTTAGACCACTACAATTTTAAATTCCATCAATCTCATCCATTTTGTGTTTCTAGATGGTCAAATAGGAGTACAAAAAGGGTGATGACATCACAATATTTTGGTACTCCTTCAAGAATTTGGACCCTCTTGCAATGCATGTACAATTTGCACCAACATCCATATATATGTGTCTTTCCCCTATGACCTTCAATATAACTTGACCTTGTGAACTTAACTAGTTTAAGGAATCCAAGATAACTTGAAGACTTATAAGAAGTCTGCAAATTGTAGGTTGGTGTTTTATGTAACAAAATTAAAATCCACGAGTGAAAATCCATGCCACTTGAAGGACAACCCAAGACTACATTAAACTATCAAAACTATAATCAATTTTAAATCTAAAAATTCCTAGGAAAGGTGAAAAATAACTATTTCCATCATTTTCATTTTGGATACGTAAGATTTGCTCAAGGACTTGCATAGTCCTTCACCATCTCCCACCATTACATTCAACCCAAATGTTGCACCTTGGAGAGCCCAAATTCAATTTCTCCATTCAACATCCAATATTAAGCCAAACAACACAGGTCTGCTCCTAAACACAAAAAATCCACATAAGAAAATCCAGTATAACAAGAAATAATATGGAATGCATGGGCCTTCAATTCTCAGGTCTAGATAAGTTAGTCTAGATGCTTTACAATATTTAATCTAGTTGGAAATCCTCCATATCACCTTATAGCTCTTTCCAAAAAACAAATGTTATGCTAGAGGTAATTTTGTTTAACTTGATTATATGTCTGCTCTATGATGGTGTTGTAGATCCACTAATAATATGCATCAAAATTCTAAAATGACTAATTAATCCTAGCATGATCTTTCGAAGGGGACAATAATAAAGAAAAGTAAAAAATACATGAGTAAAAATATAAGGTGCAATATATTGGTTGTTGGGTAAAAATTATAAGTTAATTAGTTAAAAAATAAGGTACGTTTTATTGAAATAATCCATTTAATTATAATATGGGGTATGCAATAATATGAAATAATGGAATATAATTAATATAAGGTGGCTTTAATATGTATATATTAGAGAATTAGATAATAATAAGGTGATAAAAAATGGGTTGGACAATTATCTAATACCCCCCCTAAAAATGGTCATTTCATGCACGTATATCCCAAACTTTACACTAAGTGTCCCCCTTGGGCTTGATCTAAAAAAATGATGCATACCTAGCATATGGCATCACTTCAATTACCCTAAGTTAGCTTTAGTAGCCTTTATTTTCACCTCAATAACCCTTGTCTTGGTAGAATTAGAAACCCTTTTAGCAATTGGTAGTTTTTCACGTTTCTTTTTGAACTTCTTCAATGGGCTTTCAACAATTTGGTCATTTGGTTGGGACCTATTTAATTGTCCCTTGCTTGAGGTATGTGTACCTTCTTCCATCTCCTCTTCCTTTTACTCCTCTTCCCATCTTAAGAATCTCAAACTGTCTTCAAATGCTAACTTATCTTTAGCAATACCACCCAAGTTCAAAACCTTATTTGCATGACCAACACCTTTCTTGTGCTTTTGGATAGGGGACAATTAGTCATGTGACTTTGGGCATGTGGGTGGCTAAAGGGTACTTGGCAAACCTAAATGATGAGGGCGCTTAGGGGATGTGATTATAGTAGCAAACTATAGCCCACCTGTAGCTTATAGTGTTGGATCCAACTTGATAGATCCAATTGAAAAACTTATGGTGGTGGATTGCTAGGCACATGGTGCTGACCCATAGGAAATGAACATGACACCAAGGTTCGTATTGGGCTTGCATACACAAAATACAACACAAGAAAATGCATAGTTAGAATTGTTCCAATATGATAAACTAGAATTATATTATGTGCAATTTAGGGATAGGTCCATGAGCTTTCAATATGGATATGGGATTAGGATGGACTTCTAGGGTTTTCAAGATGAAAAATTATGGACATTCACAAAGTTGTAGTGGTTGGCAAAAGCAATAGGGATGAGAATTTATAGTGCCATTGGGAACCACATGGACTATAGCAAGAGTTTTGTGACTTTTAAAAAAAAAGGGACTAAAGCTAAACTTAAATGAATTTCAATAGAGTTTTAGTGACATTTCATAATAAACATGGGATTCAAAATGGAATTACATGGATAACAAGTGACTTTCAGCAAAAGAAGGAACTAGAATTAAAATTACATGAATTTCAATAAAATTTTAATGATTTTGCAAAATAAACAAGGGATTCAAGATGGAATTACATGGACAACAAATGACTTTTAGCAAAAGAAAGGACTAAAGCTGGAATTACATGGACTTTAATATAGTTTTAGGGACTCTACATGGATACCCAATAAGTAATGAACTTTTGAATTTTGCTTACATTTTTTGTCACACTTGCAAAACTCATGGATATGGACTTTTATTTTACAATGTGCTAATCTTATGTGTTTGAAACTTTGGAATATTAGAGGAATTATGTTTAAGAAACTAAAGATCCATTGAATGAATGGGACATGAATTTAATTTATTTTGTTATGGACTTTTTTAAATCCCAAAAATTATAATAATTTTCAAAGCCCTTTTAAGCATTAAAAAAAAATTGTGATATTTTTTGACATCGTGATTTGAAATTGGAAATGGAAAAAAATGTTACTTTCAATATCATCTAAATATTCATATTTTAAGCCAATTTTCAACTACACTAAAAAAGGACTCTAACCCATAGAAATTATGACACCCTAGTGTGCTTTTGCCCTATTGAATAAAGACATGCAATTCAAAATTTGTTAGTTACATTAATATTACCCTTCAACTAAGAACATGAAAATCATGATGAACAGATGTGAAGGTAGGCATATGACAACAAGTATAAAAACAAATATAATCACATGATTAACCACATATTTGGTAATAGATTCAACATAGAGATTCCACCACATGATGCAACTATGGGCAATTTTAGTTGTGCATATGTTGCATGTAATTGAAACGTAGTTGCATAAGACAGTTGCATACAACACAATTTCTTCTAATGATTAGAAGTTATTGTTACTACCTTATACATGACATTATATTTAACATACAACAAGCTTGATAGATAGATCACCTATAAATTATTAACTTATAATGTGAGCTTCTTCTTGTAGGAAGTAGTTAGTTAAAAGCTTGGGTTCAAATCTAGAAGTTGCAATGTTTTAACATTACTCATGATTAATATAAAATTCACATTTGATGGACTTATGAGGTTCATGATATGCATGAACATCAAGAGCAGTAAACAAAATTTAAAGACTATGTAGAAAAATTCAATTATGTTATGTTCTTATATTCAAAGGTAATTTCATGAGTTGTAACAAATGTTGGTTATTGATTGATTTCTTCACTCACCAAAAAGTTTATTACATTTGTTTATGTAATCTAAAATAAAACATGCAAGGGATGAAAGAAACTTGATCATTTCTTTTACTTTGGACAACATCTACAACAACTAGAGTAATAACTTTAGAGCAATAGTTAAAATAATAATTATCTAGTAGTAGCTTGAAAACAATCATAATTATGGTCCAAGTGTTCACGGTTATTGTTGTTTCAACTTTTACTCCAATGGTTTGTTCATTGAAAAGTCTTCAAATGGACAACTACACTATCAATAGTTGGAGTAGAGAAATGTGCATTTGGAGCACTAGAGAAATGCAACCACATTTAAAGTGGCCATGATAGTTTAGATGGAACATTTAAGGAACATAATTGTGGCAACAATTTTGTGATTGGTCATTCACAAGTATCATGCCATGGTAATCATTAATTTGAAAAAATGAAATTAAAACTAGATTGAACACCGTCATAAACACATACATGCATAGTTTACATCTTTTTTAGAAACCAAAAAAATTGACAATGGCAGGGTTAAGAAGAGACACATAGACAGAGATAAGGTCCTACACAATTAAAATTTGAATGTGCACATGAAATAGGCTTTGGTTTATGTCATTAGAGATGTCAAACGTAACCTAACAATGGTTTTGCTTCTATCATCACATTGAAAAGAAATCTTACAACATTTTTTTCACATTCAAAAATGTCTCTAGTTAAAAAAGGGAAATAATGACCTAGGGTTGGAAAGGGACATCTACAAAGAGGCAAAAAGACATAGATAGAAGGAACCTTACATCACTAAAACCTAGAGCCATCACTAAGTACCTTCCTACCTATATACCTACCTACCCATCTAGGATAAACACCTATCTAGATAGGACCTATTTACCTACCTAGGCCAAATACCTACTTAGGTCGTTAGGTAGGTAGAAAAGTAGGTAGGTAAGTTAGGGAAGTAGGTAATTAGGTGTAAGTACATGAATATTTATATTTTATTTTGGGTTAAGTCGGTTTTATTGACTCATCCCATATGCCCATTTTTTTCAATATAAAAATGTAAGACAAAACATTTTGTTTATATACTTTTCAAGATGAGAATGAAAGCCAAAACATATGGGATAAAAATTTTAGTTGTAAGTCGTTTGTGACTAAACATTTTTAATTGCAAACTTGTAACTAAAAACTTTTATCCCATATGTTTTGGTTTTCATTTTCATTTTGAAAAGTATATAATTAAGTAGGTAAGTGACAACTAACTAGCTAATTTATTTATTTATTTATTAACTGATTTATTAACTAATTAACTAGTAAGATTATTAATTATTTAATGAATATAATATAGAAAAATAAATTAACAAACTTTCTAAATAATTAATGAACAATTAAACTAGAAACTAACTAATTATTTATAGTAATAATCATCAATATCTTATGATTGTGAATTAATTATATTATTAGTTATTCTTAAATATTACATAATTTATTATCTAAATAAACAGTAATAATATTCAACTTTAAATGTATATTAACTATAATAATCTATCAACCATTTTAATTAACTAATAATTGGATAATATTGAAATAATCAGCTAATTATTAATCACTCATAAATTATTATTTTGTAACCAAATAAATTAATATAATAACTGAACTATTTAATATTTAATAATTATTAACTATTAATTATAAATATTGAGGACTAGTTTTTATATCTAATAATATAATTAAAACCTAGCCTAGGCTAACTATTTTATTTTTATTATTCATATTATTACATCACTGATTAAAGCTACTTATGAACTATTACAATAATATTTTATATTTCTAATAAATATATTTTTCCTTGAAAAATAATTTCTGCATTTGTATAATAATTTATTAGATTTCCATTTTAGCTAATACAATAATTACTATAAAATAATAAAATAGTAAAACTGAAAATAAAAATTATATATCAGTAATTGATTATAATCATTGAATAATTAATAATTAATAAATATCAATTATAAATTTGAAATATAATAACTTAAAACTATATATTAATATTTCATAATAATTAAAATATTAATCTAATAATACTTCATAATTGATTACCTATAATAATAATAATATAATTTGTAGCTAGCTTATGTTAGCTATTTTATTATTATGTCACTTGTTAGAGCTATTATGATTTATTATAATTAATTCTTCTTTTTTTAATAAATGAAAATTAATTCTTAATAAGTAGAATAGTCATTTGAAAATAATATAATAATGTATTTTTTAAAATAATTACTTCAATAAATATATAATAATTTTTCCTATCATTCTATCATCATCATCATCATCATTATGATCATTATGTAATAAGATATTAATATTTAAAAATTTTAATCAAAGATAATATTGAAATTTAGTTTTTTATCACATGTAATTAATATAAATATATAATATTTATATTGATAAATCTCATTTTTAATCATTTTAAGAAGTATAATAAGATGGTTTGGATAAATTTGTAATATGGGCACAATATATTTAGCAAATATCTTACATAAAAATTTAATATATTCAAAATACACTATCTAGTGTAACCATAATATCAAGGCCATTTATGTTAATAATAATATTTGAATACACATATAATATGGTTGTTCATATAAATTCAAAATATACATTTATAAATCCTAATACACCCAACTATATTCCTTAGAATTCACAAAATACACCTTTGTATACTCATAAGGTTGCAACTAAATTGGTCACATTTGTAACTAATGGGACATAAATTATTCTTTTTGGATGAAAATTAAACTAATGTTGTTCACGTGGAAGGATGAACACCAAAATAGTTACAAACTAGTTGCATTATAGTTGCAAATATGACCAACACAAGAAATAGTTGCAAAAATGTCTAAATGTAGTTGTAAATAACTAACAGTTGCATGTAGTCACAAATAGATTGGTTACATTTTGGCCAATTCCTACTAGTGCGTGGGTCTGCACATCCAATCCAAGCTTTGTAATTGATGCTTTAAGATTTCTAGATCACCATAATGAACACCAAAAGCCTTGCACCAATCCAAATGCATTAACTTGTTACATTTAATTTTACCACATTGATTGGATGCACGAATAGATGGGCTGCAAGACACTATCCATGGTAAGTGTGCCCATAACTTGTAGGAACAAAGTTTTAATAATGGAACTATAAACCACAACATGGGCATTTATTTAAAAGAATTTTTTTTTCCTTCATTATAGTTTTAGTAGGGTGTACCACAAAACAATTAAAGAAAAAAGGATGTGAGTGGGGTGGTAATCCTTTCGAGATTGCATCCTAATGAACTTTCATGTGAATTCCTTGTTGTTCAACAATTATGGTAGCTTTGGACACTAACTAGTTTTTGGTGTCATGTTTGTGAAACTCACCAAGTGCTTGATGGTATTAAGTTTCTTTCAAACCAACCTTTACATTTAAGGCTACTATAACATTAGATTATTCACAACAAAACATCTTGGGTTTTGGGATTAGGTTTTGCATTTAGTCAAGAAGGACATATGCAACTAATCATTCATGAGTTGCTAAACCCATGTCATTTCACCCATCTAGTCACAAAGGACATTTAGTCGCAAAGCCCAATCATCTTATTGACTACAATTTTTTATTTTGCTTACTATTGAAATTCTATGTCATCAATGATTTTGGTATGACATGTAAAGTGCATGCCATCTCAATTTAGTCATTTCATTTTATAAGTGTTACAACATATGCCTTGATGGATGCATGACATGTGTCAAAAATCTATAAACACATTATGAATCATTGTACATGACCAAAAATCAACTTAATTTAGCCTATGTAATTAATGTAACCAAAAGTCAACCTAGCTTAGCTTGTTTAGCCAAAAATCAACCTAGCTAGGCTAATTACTTATGTTAGGCAACCTAGGCTACTTAACTTAGGCTAGGTGGCCTAGATTAAAAACAAATGTCAAACTCCTAGCCTAAGAAGCCTAGACTAGGCTACTTAACCTAAACCAAATGGCCTAGGTATCATAAGTTGCAAGAGTGAGGACTCAAACCCCTCACCTTGATTTTGGGGTTCAAATCCTCATCCATTGCACTACCACATTTTTTTATATTAATTATATTTAACACAAAGTTATAAAACTCAAAAGTTTTAACCTTGAATTAACCTTGGCCACCTTAGGTCAACCTAAGTCAACCTAACTATTACCTATCAACCTAGCCTAAACCTAAATCTCCCTAGGTTGATTTAAGATGAACTAGTTTGTCAACTTATACCACTTAATAACCTAACCTAGGTTAACTTAAACATTTTTAGGCTAAAAAAAACCAAGGATAATTATGTTGCATCTAGTTACATAAATTTGAGGTGGTTGCAAATTTGATAAAATATCTTGTAATGAAGCTACTTAAGTTGACTTAGCAAAAACCCCAAGCAATTTAGACAAGCCTTTTTAAGTTAACCTATTAGCAGGGTAATTTATTCTAAGTATATTTAAACATACTAAATGTAATAAATTTATTATGTTTAGTTAAATAATTTACAAGGTAGCCTATACTACAAAGTAGGTTTTTACTAAATAGCCTACACACATAGGTTAACTTAATAGGTATGTTAACTTAAACTAACGTGTTAAATAGTTAAAAAGTAAACAAGTTATGTGTCACCTTTTTCAAAACAACTATTAATATTGTAGTCATAATTATAATTAATAATGGATTGTTTAGTTCACATAAACATGCATGTGAATTCATGATTTCAAAAACCTCATGGCATAAATTCAAAACACACAAAAACTTATGGTGTCACAAAAAAATCATGGATTACCATGAAAATTTGTGACACTTTATTACCAAACAGCATGCCATGTTATCATCACATGGAAGATTGAGTTGTTATTAATCACAAAGGACAACAATATTTTCAACTAGCTAATAAATGAAATTAATTCATGAAATCAATGACATGAATCATGATGTGAAGTTAGTGTCACAAGTCATGAGGTGTTGTGACTATTAGTGAACCTCATTGCCATGTGGCATGCCATGTCATCATCACACGACCATAAGTTATTATTATTCACCAAAAGTTGCAAAAATGAATGGAATTTTGTTATTACCTAATTTTGGATGATTAGAAATACATTAAAAATACATTTTTGAAAATTTGATATTTGTGTAAAAACCATTAAATCGTGATATTGACTACAGTTGCAAAACAATAATGCCATGTGGCACGATAATGTCTTTTACAATTATGTAGTCATTAACATGAACTTGTAATTATAGTTGTAGTAAAAAAAAAAAATAGTTGTTTTATTAATCGGTTGTAAACCCAAGATATGTTGTTGTGATTGTTTTTCCAAATCCACCAAAAAAATTGCCAATACATCCTTAGTGGCTTTGAGTTCTTTTTTGACATCAACAAAATCTTTGTATTGCTAAAAACCCGCACTTCCACAAACTTTTTGCAAGACCATCATTCATAAACTTTCCAAATCGTTTTCAAAAAAATTGGACCTCTACATAATAGGAAAACAAGGTGTGAATGCAAGACCAAAAAATTACTTTCAAGCACAATTGCAAAACCCTATTTTTATTAAACTAATTCATTTCTATGCAAATGTCCATTACAACACACTAATAGAGCACAAGGACATTTGTAAGAAAACTTGCTAAGACCAAGACAATTAACTTACATTAGAAATTTGATATGATTTAAAAAGTTCATGAAAGTTGATCTAACCTTCATATTGTCATTGCTAGTACAAGAAGCTTTCATGACTATGGAGTTGTTCATAACAAGCAAGTTGTGAAGCTCTTGCTTCCTTTTAATAACAATCAATCTCATTTGCTCCATTGATTTTTTCATATTAAAGACACTAGACTTTTCTCGAGTTACAATCCTCAAAGCAAAGTCAAACTCTTTCTTGCAACTTTGAATCATTGTAGAAAGGTGTTCATTCCCTTAGATAGGGTTTGCATGTGCAATGCAAGTGTAATGCTCTTGAAATTTTGCATATGAAGGAACATGCAAAGTTATTTCAAAATGTCTTCTGAAAGAATTGTGAACACATCCTTCATCAATAGATCTTTTGCTGGCACATCCTTCATTACAAGGATTGGAAATCTACCTCATTTTTGGAGATCTTTTGTGCTTATTTGCAAGTGTAGCTAAACTGATGATCCAAGATCATAAAGGAGTAGGACCCTTTTGTTATGAATGCATCACACCTAATCCTTATTAGTGTATTTTGAGAATTTCACCCAATTCACTTTGATATTTTTCCTTTTTGCAATAATTCATTTTGCAAAGGCTAAACAAATTGAACTTTTGCCTTAGCCTCTCTAATAAATAACATTATTGAATTCTTTGATTCTTATTTCAATCTTTGGAGGATTACCATCTACCTTCCACTTAAAACCATTGTGCCCTTTGTAAAGACCCCATAGTTTGATGCAATATGCTTTTGTGGCATAAGCATCAATACTAAACTTCCTTGGATCAAAGCCCTCACCACAAAGCCCCAAGACAATTTTTAAGTGTTCATAAAAGAAAACATGGCTTAAGTCATCTTCGCCAAAAACAATTTCAAGTTTCATAGAATTGAGGACTCTAGAAATTGCAAGTTTCAAAATTCAATGCTACAAATGAGATAACCAAGAAGATGAAATAGTTGATGAAAGAATGCTTGCAATTTGAAAATGTCCCTGAAAATTAGTTCTTGGAGATTGGTTACAATGGGATATTGCAACACACTCAAAACAAAGCAAAATAGACTCTGCATTCTGGAACATGATAACTCAAAACAAATCATAAATAGTAGTTTGATAATGTGAGTGTAGTTTTTGGAGTTTGCAAGGGAAGGTGAATGGATCTTTATCGATAATCACTAGTTACATCCTGCACATGAGTGATGATCACCAATATATAGAATCTTCACCATCCCCTCTTTAATAATTCAACTAGTGGCATAGGTTAAAAGTAATTCCATGTTATAGGGAAGAAAAAAAAATCCACTTTTTGGTTTTGTCTCCATGTATGGAGTGTAAAGGCTTGGTAAAACCTTAATTGAAAACCCTAGTAATTTCATTCTTTGGCCTAAATAAAACCACCATTACAATAATGAAATACATTTTAATTTTTAATGCAAAAGGTTTTTAGGTGTTCCCCCAAATCAATCACCTTAGTACTAAATGAATTAGAAAACAGTCACATTTTTAAAGAATCCCATTAATACTAGACCCATTTTAACAAAGCTAGTACGTCCAAAATTGTACACTCAATCTTGCTTTCACCCATGAATTTTTATTCTCTCTTTCTAATACGTTTGGAAGGCTAAATCCTTCTCTTCTTACGTTTCCAACTTTGATGAAGTTTGAGAAAGCAACAAAAAATATCTAAAAAGGAGTTGAGCCCCTAGCCTAGTTGGCTATTGCCCAAATACAACTTAGATTGACTACATAGTAAACATAGTTAGTATGGGCATCATAAACAAGCAATTAAGGAACATGAATAATGGAAAACACATAACTTGATAGAATCTAAACATAAAAAATGAGTAGGTTGAACAAATACTTTCAGGTGTATTGAAACATAACAACAAATTGATGGTTGGCTCATGACATTG
>Ga0116227_10006116_pt1 | contig 24671 bp, 20 predicted proteins | sample S1TSphgellanicum_FD_89693 | JGI IMG/M metagenome (GOLD analysis project Ga0116227, IMG submission 89693) | Host-associated microbial communities from peat moss isolated from Minnesota, USA - S1T2_Fb - Sphagnum magellanicum MG | ecosystem: Host-associated > Plants > Peat moss > Unclassified... | reverse complement strand
TGGGGGGGTTGGGTGGGAGAGGGAGATGAGGCCAAAGGAAAATGGGGGTGAGTACCCAATGCTGCAGACTAGGGAAAATATATCACATAGATTGTAATCATCATTTAGGAGAGATGAATTCTGCCTTTCTTTCACCCTAACCTTCTTAAGGTCACATGCTCTTTTTTCAAATGCATATGAACTGGCACATTATAACATTGTGAAGTCTGTTATAATTTTTTCTTTTTGGTCTTACACAGAGATGAGGCCGATAAGCATAATAGGCTTCTGCCCATTGTCTGCTGCAATTCCCCATGACACTGCTGATGCCACTTGCACCACCATGAAAGCTGATCCTGCAAACCAACCAAGAAAAACACAAATATTTGTCAAGAACTGAACCAAACAAAAACCCATTAAACTATTCAATATATAGCCAAATTGGTCAACAAAAAATTTACTTCATGTCATGCAAAATGCAAGTTATGGTAAAAAATAAAATGAGAGAGGCTTGTGAGTTCAGCAGCTCTGGGTGGTGAGACCCTTTAAGAGACCCTTACCTATAGCTCCCACATAAAAGCCAAGATCCTTGTCTGATTTGGCAATATGAAAATCGTGTACACCCAAGCAATTAACATTTTGAAAAAATTATCCGGGATGGCCCTAAGGGGGGATGTACACTTTTACTAATGCATTTGTTGGAGAAAGTATTTTTAATAAAATAAAGAGGAGACAAACAAAATGTGCTGCAATAAAAAGAAGAGGACCAACATTTGCAATTTTCCTAGTAAGCACGATTTTCATAATAAGCTCATCTATAGGTAGTCAAAAAATGAACAAGATTGATAATAGCAGGACATAGAGTAATGGGTTAAAAGAAAACAAAGTAGGGATATTACATACCATGAAATAAAGAAATGGGTAAAGTGATGAAATTGGAAGTGCTGTGAGAGACATGCATCACCATAAACACAAACCACCATCATACCCCTCACACACATAAACATAAATGTGAAATTGCTTATTAACATGGTTTGTCAAAACTTCCTGCCCTTTGGCCCTAAGTTTCTAGATGGCTCCAAACAAATTTGCAAAAGAAATAAAAATAATATTTAAATAAATAAATAAATAAATAAATACACATATGATAGCATGCCATCTTGTTAAAATTCCCACCTATTGGGACTTCTAAGATTTCTACATGGCTATTATAAACTTGCAAATACCACAACAAACCATCTTCTCAAAATACCAACTTTTGAGTCTAAGTTTCTAGAGGCCTAGCAACAAAGAAAAAATAATCACAGCAGTTAAACGATTTGTGTCAAATTAATTCAAACAAGTTTCAAGACCGGCTACAAAGAAAAGAAAAGAAATCCCAAAACACCCATCTTATTATGTTGGGCACTACCTACTTATAAGCAATTTATATATGCTGACCACTATGATTACTACTCCTGCAACAATTTTTGATACCCAAAAACCTAATAATCCTAATATCATCTAACACTAGCCTTGCTAGAATTATGCAAACATATTATCTCTGGGTTTTGATTCCCTAGTGGGTGTGTAGCTTGATTGTTACAACAATTGCACTGTAGAAGTCTTGTCGAGTGAAGAGGGAAAGGGGAGAGAGAAGGGGAGAAGGAGAGAGATGGGGAGAAGGGAAGAAAGAAGAAAAACAAGGCATGATACTTACAACTGCAAAGAACCGGCAAAAAACACTGTGATGAACTGTTTGTAAGGAATTCCTTCATCTCGGCTTTGCAGATATGCATTCTTGCATCCTGGACAATTGGGAAACACTGGAAGCTGCTTGTGCTCCAATAATGGCTTCTCAATGTTTGCTCCCACCATCGATCCAGACCCAAGCTTCTTCTTGTTTTCTGCATTTTTTTTTTTTGCTATTCACAACTATCTCCTACTAATCCTCCACCTTTAAATCCTCGCTGCTCCACCACCATCACCATCATCATGATCATCAGCAACTAGCTCTGGACCTCTTGTTGCTGCAAACCTTAAATCAAATTTAAAAACTTTGCTTTGAAAATGAAGCTTGACCAAATTTACAACTGGCTGCAAACGTTCATTATGGCAAAACATGATTTTTATAATTAGTCTTTTTTTAATAAGGTTGAATCAAACTCATCAGTTATACCATTTTGAGCTATTTTTTAATGCCATTGACTATGGTTGAATCAAACTTGTCACTTATGCCATTTTTAGTTTTTTTTAATGCCATTGTAGTTGCATAGGACTATCCCCTTCCCCACCTGCAAGAACTTGGACTGATTGACTCAAATCTTCTGTTTTCATTTTTTTTTGTCTCTCCAAAATATTGATCCCCCCTAAATTCTAGACTTTGTTAATAGTCTAAAATATCTAGACTACCTCCTCTTGAATTTTCCTAATTAGACTCAAAGAAACAAAGAATTCTTGATTCACCTCTGAAGAAGAAGAAATTGTCCCACCCTTCACCAGCTACAACTCGTCACATTGAGCAAAATCCACAATCACAATATTCTAAGGATCACTGCCTCAACCTAGAGTTCAAGCATGCAATTGTCAAGGATGGAGAAGAATTACTCTAGACTTTCAAGGACAATTCTGACAAAAAGAAATCTTAAACTCTTTTTGTTGTTGTACTAGTGCCTTGGATCAACAATGCGTCTGCAGCACGAGAGCCCAAAACAAAAAAAAGAAAAAGAAAAAGAAAAAAAAAAAGAAGACCCACCAGAGATCTTCAACTTGTGCCGTGAATTGGGTGTGGTGCACAGCTGCTGCACAAGAAGCTCGTCCTCCGTCTTCTTCACCGGCGTAGACTTCCTTGCAATTCTTCTATTCGATTGATCATCTGCGGCATAATATTCCACAATATGTAGGCTATCCTTCTTGCAAACACATGAAAAAGTTAGTATCAGTTGTTAGGGACTTCATCATGTGATCTCTGGATTTATTTTTCCCCTTCCAGAATTTCGGACATGCGGCGCAACAACAACAAAACACTCGGTGGGTGCGAGCGAAATGGACGTTTTTGAGCTCCTCTGCGGCCCCGCGAAGAAGAAGAGGCAACTAGCAAACCAACCCACCATTCCGGCACATTCCTGCACATTCCGCACATGGGACAAGACGTAACGACGAGAGAGGAACTGGATTACCAAAGCAGTCTTGACGCATTCACGCCTCGACTATATTCGATAATCTGGTCAGTTAGGTTTCATAGTCATAGGATAACTGACCAGATTATATAGTCATCCAGATAGGTCTCCTATTTGTACATATTCATCCAGGCAGCAGGGTGACTGTCGTTGGCCAGAGTGAATTAGCAACCCACCATTGCACACTGCAGGATGGATGGAATGTGGATAGGAAACACTTTTTCATAGTCCCATAGCTAACCAACCACCATGGTTAGCCTATGTGCTAACTACTAACCATCCACATTGCATCTACCCCTGTAGTACTACCCAACGTGTTACTTACCTTACATGTTAAGATCGTTTAGAGCATTTGCAGCAGTCCTCAGTAGGGGATGCTGCAAAAAAATTTCTCATATCCGAGCTTTACTTACTAACTTTTATAAAAACCCTCACCCAAAACACTAAAACTGAGATTTTAAATGGGTGTGAGAGTACTAATAGAGCAACTGACCTGGACCAACCCAATTAAACTATCTAGCCAATCAGAAATAGGAAGCAATTAATAAATACGATTTTGATGATATTTATTAGACTCTTCCAGGGCTCTGAAAGTTATATAAATTTCCAGCAATCTTCATGGATCCACTGGATTTGGCTGATGTACCTTATTCAGCCATCAGCCAGATCCAGTTTCCTTCAAGAACAGCTTCCTTCTGCTGATTCTCTACCCATGCTTATTGTAAATCAGGGTCTCTGAGTCCAAATCTAAAATTTTTTGGGCTTCATATGAGATCTTGCTCAAAAGCCTGAAGGTAACCCACCAGTATGGGTGCTGGTTCACTGCGGCCACAACACCTTGTCATTTTGCAACATCCTTTTTTACATCATTTCACTCCACATTATGCTTCATTGTCTCTGATGTGTGCTTTGACCTCTCTCCTTGTAGTTTGTGCGTCCATCCATAGCTTTGCAGTTCTGGAAGGAGCACATATGTTGAATCTGCTTGCATTTTAGATTACAATCTCTTTCTTTTGGAATGAGAAGTTGCCCATGGTTTTTTCCTTTAGTAGATTGGGTCACCTATTGATTGAGAAATTCTCAAGTTTTGCAAGCGTTGTAATTGCTTTTCAAATGTGTCCCATGCTATAAGTGGGTTGGTGTAGGGTAAGGTGTGAATTTGCATTTTCTTTATTATTCAAGTCTGGGAATCTTATTTTGTTGTCTAGCAACACCAGTGACAAGCTCTCCCAGTCATCGAGCTGCATTCTTTCTCCCATACAATCATGAATTTTGCTTTGAATTGATACCATAGCTACCACTGATAATTGGCACTTTGCTGAATATTTATTCATTTAAGAAAAAAAAAAGATTCAGCAGTTTCAAATTTAATTTTTCAGAATTTCAACAATTGCGGAATAGGTATGCAAAGTGCAGCTTGTTTTGTGTATTTGTACTAGTAACATGATGGAGTTCAACTTTCAACAATTTTGACAAATATCAATAAGTTTTCTGTTTTTTTTTCAGCTAAGCCTTTGCAAATTATTTTGTGCCAAACATTGGTCATACATAGGTACAATAATTCAACAACACCAATTTCAGCAACCACATATACCAGAATACAAAGACAAGTCATGTGCTTAGCAGTTACTGATGTTAATACATGAAAGGGTTTTGCAGACCATGAGACCTGTCACAATATTTCAAGCCAAAGTTGGCTAGTGCAAAGAAGGAAGGAAGTGGGGGTTTGGAGTAATGACACACTTGGGAAATAAGCAATCTTGTTCAAGTAGGTTAGAAAGTGGTATAGGAGAGGAGGAAAGAGAATATCAGAGATGGGAACAAAAAGGGGGAACAATGGGTTATGCTGCACATCAAGCACCCATTTTCAATGTGATACAAAACACTAGATTTTTTTTGCGAATTTTTTAATGTTGGTCAGAGATTCAATGTTTGGTTCTCACTAACTTACCATTTAGTATTTACACATCAGATTTTATGTTAACAGTATTAGTTTGAATCCATCAATAAAGTTTTCTTCTTTGACATTGAGTTAAAAGTAAATAATCACAATGTGTCATTGGAACATAAGTAGGACAAGATTGGCCACAGTGATCAGCCCCCAACATTATTTCAGCAACAAGTTGTAAATTCATCACTGGTTTCAAGGTGGCCTGGCATGTGTTTTGATGGCCTTTTGATTTATGATGTGGCCTTTCAATGTAAATTTAATATCTAGAGTCTTGTTGTGGGATATTCTAAACATTGATACATGTTGTGAGTGATTGGGGTTCAAAGAATAAGCACATGAGGCAGAGGAAGATGAAAAGGATGTGCAAGGGCCAATAACAAAGGTACCATCTAATCTGAAATGTTCATATGCATGTTTTGACATGGTTTTTAGGAAATTTCAAAATGTATGACTAACGCAAATGACAAGTAGAGTCTATGACATTAAGACTAGGTGTAAGTGATTAAACCCTAACGATACAAGCCCAACTGATGCACAAACTTTAAGCCTAGGAATAAAATAAACTTGGTCTAAATGACATAAACCTCAAATATCCTTAGTGAAACATGCTCAATTGACACAAGCTTTAATGACATGGACATGAGCGACATAGGTTAAGTGACACAAATGAGATTTTATTGGCATTGGCCCTAGTGACATATAACACCAAACCCAAGTGACAAAAACTTTAGAAACAATATAAACTTGAGTCACATAGATGGAGTGAAATGGGCCTTAGTGGCAGAGGCCATAATAACATATTACACTAGGCCCCAAAGCGAAGTAGGAAACTCATGTGGCATAGGCCTTAGTGGCATAGGCACCAATGATGTATTACATTTTAGTGACATAGGTTGAGTGATACATGTCGTAATGTTATAAACGTCTGTCCTAATGACATAAGATGAGTGAAAAAAGACCTAATGATTTATAGACCTAGGTCCTAATGATAGAGGTTGAGTGACACATGCCTTAGTGTTATGGAGTGCATTTGATGCCCTCACAATAACTTATTGAAAATAATGGTTTGTGACATTTAAGTGACATGTATAAGTGATTAACTTGCTAGTTGTCATTTAAAAATGCATATAAATTTTTGATGTGCAAACAAGGCAAGTTTGACAATGGCCATGAACGGGTGGTGACACAATTTGAATGATTTTACAATAGTTGTTTAATTGTCCATATTCAACATTTGATGTGTTGGTGCAATATAAACTTAAATAACATAGGTTGAATGACATGGGATTTAGTGGCATAGCCTTAATGACATATTACATTAGAGGCCCAAGTGATACCACAAACCAAAGTGATATAAACCGAAGTGACATAGACCCTAAAATGATATAGACCTAGGTCCCAATGATAGAAGATGAGTGATACAAGGCCTAATGATATAAACTTAAATATTAGTGAAAGAGGTTGAATGATGTAAGCCTTAGTGTTATTGAGTGGCATAGGTTAAATGACATATGCTTTAGTGGCATAGATTTTAGTGATTGCATAGGTTATAATGCCTTTCCAAGTCTTCTATTAAAAAAATACTCTAACTTTGTTAAAAATTTCAAGGGTCATAAAAAACAATCCATGATCAAGAGGAATGGCGTGGGGAGGAGGAGGGTTTCAACAAAGGAACCAACAAGAATTAATACCACCCAAGGAAGACACTTAAAAATCCTTGAAGGGACCCAAGAAAGTTTGTTAGTATAATCCTCCATAAATTAATTGTTCAACATAACTTCCTATGTCAAGTAAAGTTCATACCCTAAACCATACCTTTTTGATAGGGTTTAGTTTGACAAACTATTATTGGGTTTGATATTGATTTTTAAAATCTAGATGGAAATAGTTTGGTGATAAATGTCATGGGGGTGCATTCGAACTTAAAGGAGCCAAATGTGCCCAACCTTGCTAGTCATTACCAAGGATTCATGGGTTAAAATTTGTTGACATGGCTAGTAGTTATGGTAGGTAATTGGATAGGTTGGGAATTTTTTTTAATCCAAAAAAAAAAACCGAAAAAAATACACACATGTCTCATGCACATGCACATGTACATGTGTAACACAATTGTTCATCGTCTCCAAGTTTGAAATTGATCTATCTTGTTCAACAAGTTGTCCATAATTAAGTTTGGTCTACTATTAGGCTTTTACCTTGTTTGATTGCTCCCAAGTTCGACTTTAGTTGTCTATGTTTAGTTTTGAAATTGCATCATTGCAAGTAGTTGTGTAGCTTTTGTTTTGGTCTTAAGATCGAGGTTATTTGACTTTGGCCTACATTGCAAGGTGAAAAAAGAAAAAGATGGAGAAGGGAAGCTCAGAGTTCCTTGTTTAGGAATATGTAAATATTAGTTTGTAAACTAAATTTTTTTGTTGTTGTGGTGAGGTGTTTGAACAACACAGGGCCAACCTTCAAACATAATTACTTTTAAGTATGTTAGTCAGACTAACCTAGATGAGGTCTTTGGTCTTTTGAAATAACCAAATACAAGTACACAAACTCAACCTTGCATCCTAAAATTAAAAGAAAGCTTGTGAGATTGTGTTGACATATTTATGGCACATCTATCATCACAAACAACAATTTTGCATCTTGGGTGGTTAGGGGGTTCATAGCACAAGAGAAAGGTGTTTATGTGAATTGGGTTATTATTGCTACTTGGACTACAAAGGAGAAAGCTTGCAAACTAGAAGTTAGGGCCTTAAAATCTGAGGGCACAAAATTAAGTGGAACAATTGTGTTTCGAAGACTTGACATTGGAGGAGATTCAACCAAGAACCATGTAGTCTTGGTGAAGAACCTTGAGGTAGAAAAGGGTTGTGTCCTTTTGGTGTTTCATTGAAGGACTTGAAAAAGGTTATTGAACTTGCTATTTTTTTTATATGAGCTTTTAAAGTGATCACTAGTGAAGATGGAACACTTGTTGCACGAAAAGACTGTTTGGTCAAATGATTGCTCTAGCCAATTCAAATCATCAAGAACATGGTTTTTTGTGGGTTAGCACCCATCCTTGACTTCTTGTGTAGCCTTACCTTTGGGTTGTTGGATGACTTGGAATTACTTTGCCTCTAGCCATGGGAAGGGGGAAATGGATGGTGTAGGAATGTTATGGAAATGAGAGATTTGCAAATAGTAAGTGAAGCCAAATGGATTAAAGCTTCAAAATGCACATGAAAGGGTTTTGTACTTGAAAGCACAAGTTGTTAAACATCATGCATATGCTTCACATAGTAATGCTAGAAGAAGTGTGAACATGTTTTTTTGGGAACCTAAAGTTGGTGACATAAATCGGGCTCATTGCTATAACTGCAACATAGCCATTAGCCACATGTAATCAACGGGTATAATTTGACCTCCAATCTTGCTACCATGCAGCCCATAAATCACTATAATGGCATTTTTTTTCTTTGAAATGGGGTCCCAAAGGTAAACCTCAATGCCAACCTACATTTGTAATAAACAACATAAGCAACATATGTGTGTGGTTTTATCCAAATCTTATAGGAAATTTAATGAAAACCTTGAAAAAATTATTCAAACACATATGTTAGTCATGCTACAAAGGATGTGGGGTGGCTATTAATCACTTACCTACCATGGATTGAACTTGTATATTGTAGCTGGTGCCTTGGTTGTTTTGGAAGGGCTAGGTGTTGGGTCTTACATACATGCATCCCATTTATTATATTCAAATAATCTATCATTGACATGCACAATAAATTTTGGTTTTGGTGTGAAACAAGTCTACTTTAATGGGCTATTGTAATATGTTATTATAACCAATTCATAAGCTTCTAAATTAGGGTTACAAAGTCTTATAGTCGGAGAAATTGTCCCATGTGTCTGAAATGATGTGGTTTCCCCCACATAGTTCCCCCACTATGTTACAGCCCATTTGTTCATGGGCTACATTTCTGGCAACATTATTGGTAATGTCTTTAACATCAACTTTGCCAATATCAATTGTTGCATTCATAATAACAACTTGGTTTTTTTGCATACCATCCATAACATCCCCAAACCTTTCTACTATTACACTTGCAACCAAAGGTCTTGTGTTGTTATGTTCATTGAGTTGTTACATTGAAGTGGTTGCAACAATATTTCCCTCTACTCACATTTCAACACCAAGTTTCTCCACAAACACCTTTTGCATCACAAGGAAGTTGTTGATGCATGACTATAATTGGGACATTGACGTTATAGATTCATCCTTACATACATCCATTGTAACTCCCCATGTCATTAATCCTTCCACCTTGCCTGCAAGATCCAGCATAGCTCCCTTGTTAGGGTTTTAATCACGTGCGTCTTGTCAATTTTTAATCAACATTGGCAACAACAACATGAAAAATCTATTGTCCATGCACAAGCAATCTAAACAAAACTAGCATTAACATCAATATTAGACATGTCAACATTTATTATAACAAATTGCAAAAAAAGGTTCCAAAATTCATTTGTATGATTTTTTTTTTGTGAGAAAAAAGGACATGCAATCCTTTTCTAAAGTAGTCATGTTGGCTCATTGTATCTCGTTTGCACCAATGAAGCTAGTTAGCACATGGTGACATGTCCTTGTTGGTTGTTATAAATAGATGAGGTTAAATTCATGTAAATGACCACACAACTACCTACATGGGGATCCATATTTTGAACATGTATGTAAATGGATAAATGTAAATGAACATGTGCATGTTCCATCACAATGCATGTAAATGGATTAGTCATCGTATGAGTGGAATATTCCAATCATATGGGAATACATGAAGCAAGTGGTCTTTTCATAGGCACCCAAGGAAAAAGGTAGTGTAGACCAATAATCCCAATAAATTGGAGCATTCTAAAATATATATGCATGCAAGTAAATGATGAAGTTGAACATAGTGGCAAGGTCCACTTGGATCCCATTAAAATCCAACAATATTGGGATTAAAATGGAAGGTGGTCATGTTTGTACGAAGTGCAATGAAAAAATGGAAAGTAGTGGCAAGGTCCATTAGGATCCCACTAAAATTCAATAGTAAGTGGATTTAGAGTGGAAGGTCCTCACTTTTGTTGAAGTGTAGTGATTTGCGACATGTCAAATTCCAATGAAATTCAATTTGGGTGGAATCCTTTAGTGGTTTTGACCATGACTTGTTGTAGTGCAAGTGTTCCCTGTGTTCTTAGTACTTGTCATGTTATTACATGTGCTCATCATGTTGTTAATGTTCTTTGTGTTCTTAATGTTTATTGTGTATTTGTGTTCATTGTGTGTTCATCATGTTGTTATTAGTGTTCATCATGTTGTTATTAATGTTCATTGTGTTGTTTTCCTTCTTCACGTGATTGGTATTATGATCCTTACCCTTGTAATGTTTTGTAAGTTGAAATTTTGTTGGAGGTGAAAGGTTGTTGGTTGCTTGCAATTTTGGCCAAAAAAAAATGTTTAAAGTATGTATGTCTTTTTTCCAAAATTATGTGATTTTCGTTCATTTTGATTATTATTATTAATTCTTATATTGAAAATAATGTGTTGATAATATGTTTGGATTTGTTTGTGTAGGAATAACTTGCCAATTGGAGACATTGCTTGTAACCTTGAAGGGAACCTTATTGATATTCCAAAGATATCAATGGATGCAAAAGATATCAAGTGTCTTTTTGGAGCGGTGGAGGAAATATGAACCATGTTCCCAATTGTTGGCTTTTTAGTTAGATAAATATCAAGGATTGTAAATTTCAAATTGAAACTAAAAGATTTTTTTCCCTTGTTAAAATTTTCACCAATTTGAAAAGATGCCATTTACAATCAAATAACCTTAAGAATTAATGTCTATGAATAAGAATTGGTCAAATGATGCAAGGGTGGGTTACAAGGCTTTAGTAATTTGGTAAAATTGATAGATAGAGTAGGAATTAAATGAGTTTGAAGGTTTATTTGAGTCCAATGAATTGAAAAAGACTTAATATAATGTTTTTGTCTTTATATCTTTGAAATGTGATCACTTTTTTCATAAAGATATTAAAGCTTTGTAATGAACCTTGTTGATTTGTTTTTCGCCTATGATGTTTTAAAAAAATTTGAGGTGTATTAAATTCTAAAATCTCAAAATGAAGTTAAAAATTTGATTTGATATAGGTAATTAAGTTAAATGAATTAGAAATTGGGTTTGAAAGACTAGTTGGGCATGAGGGAAAATTTTAATTTTTTTTTGGATAAGGCATGTATTTTTTTAAAAAGTGATTTTTTTCAATATTTAAATTATAAAATTGAGAATTAGAATAAAAATTATGAAAAAAAATTAATAACCACCCAACACTGGTGTAGAGAGGTAATGCCGCCTTGATGAAATCAAAATATTTTTGCAATTGTAAAATCAATTTTGAGGTAAAATGATTGACATATGTTGGTTTGTTGTGTATTTTCAAATTTAGGGGTGGAAGGTTAGGTGCACCTACAATAATGTGAAATCCATTAGAATAGTGGGCTGGTGTCTCACCATTCTACATAAAACCTGAACTATTTGAATGGAAGGTAGTTCAAATGATGGGTGAATGCACTAGAAAAAAAAATGGATTTTTACCACTAGCTTATGCAACTATTTTTTAGTTGCTTGCATCATATGCAACTAAAAATCCCTTAGTTGCCTTGGAAATGATGTTGTATGTGTCCTTAGTTGTAGATGACAAATGAAATCAAAGTCAACATATATGGTTTCATCTATATGTGAAACGTATGGTTTATGTGACTGCCATGCAAGTAACATGTGACTAAATTGTTGGACCTTACATTGTGCCATGTGTGCAATTAACAACAAATCTCAATATGACACGTGACATGTTTATTAGCTTAGGGAGGCCTAGCCTATACTAGTGAAGTGTAATATCTAGCAAAGTAAAGGGTGACATGTGACAATTTGTAGGTTTATTTTTTGATTGAATTACAAAGTGACATGTGGCAATTTGTAGTTTAATATTTTATCAAATTACAAGGTGGCACATGTGGCAATTTATTGGTGGTCTAGGGAGGCCTAAGGTACTTAAGCCTAATTCACCTAAGTAGGTTAGTATGTTGGTTTATTTATTTACCTACCTAGCTTAGATCTACTTACTTATACTAGGTAGATAGGTCTAAGCTAAATAAGTGGTTAAGTAAGCTTAGGCTAAGAAGTAGGTTAAGTTTTTAAATCCTATTTCATTTCAAGTTTAACTTTAAAGGTCAAGCTTATTTGATTGGTTCATCCCAATTGACATCTAATCTTTAATGTTCCTTGTGTATTTTCAATCTTCTAGTGCACTTACTTATATAGTTTACAAACTTGAAAGCAAAGATAAAAGATGTGGGATAAGTTTTTAGTTGCAACCTAGTCACATGTATTAACAACTACATACTAACAAACAACTATTAATTAACTAGCTAGGTTAGGTTAGGCTAGGTTAAGCTAGGTATCAAGGTCAAGTTAAGGTAAGTTAGGTTAAGTTAAACTAGGTACCTAGGTTACATTAAGGTAAGTTAGGTTAGGCTAGGTACCTATGTTAGGTTAATGTAAGTTATGTTAAGTTAGATACAAGTAGGTTAGGTTAACATAAGTTAGGTTATGTTAGGTTAAAGTAAATTAGGTTAGTTTAAGCTAAATTAAGCTACCTTAGGTACTTAAGTTACATTATGGTAGGTTAAATTAAATTAGGTTAGGTAATTATATTAAGTTCAAGGTTTAAATAAATTAGGCTAAGCTAGGGTAGATTAGGTTCAACTAACTACCTATGATAGGATAGGTTAGGTTATGTTAAACTATGTACATAACTAATTTAAGTTAGGCTAGGTACTTAGGTTGGGTTAGGTTAGGTCAGACTAGGTACTTAGGTTGGGCTCAAGGTTGTTAAAACCAATGTGACGTGCCATTTTTGTGTCGGTTGACACGTCAACATTAATTGTGACACTACGTCAAAATGTGAAAAATATGACTAGATGTATGATTACATTTGTAGATATAAAAGACATTTATGACTACCATGACTATAATGCATTTGGACTCATTGCAAAGGCCATAGTTATCGAATCTTCAACTATTATAGCCATAACGACTTGTGTTTTTTTTGCCTATATTATAATAATAATAATAATAATATATAATTATAAAATAACGATAATTAGGTTTATTTCATTATGTGTCATCCAATTAATGGTTGACATGTGTCATTATTTAGCCTATGTAACTTAGGTAGGCACTTAACATAGGTGACTTAGGTGGGTATAGGTAACTTAATTAATGAAACATTGGTTGCAAGTATGAGGATTTGAACCCCTCACTTCCTTGAAGAAGGTTCAAGTTTTTAACCATTGCACCATCATTCAACATAAGTGAGAAACATTGTCATCCTTTGGTTATGAATATTTTTTTTGGTTAACCTATGAAAATTGTCTAACATAGATATATGTAACCTATTTAACAACTTGCTTAACCTAGTTATGCTACCTATTTAATTTAGCCTAACCTTCCTACTTAAATACATTTTCACATGTAAAGTTATTTCATTAGGAAAAATAAATACTATTGAATTATTTTTTTAATTTAGAAAATTCAATTAAATGATTATTATTTTGTCAAAAGCCTAAAGAATTCAACTAATTATATTCCTTTTATAATTAAAATGAAATTCTAAAATAAATATTAAAATTAAAAAATTGGTTTATGACATATTAAAATATTAAAAATTTAAAATAATGTAATTATTATTTTAGATATGTACAATTTAATCTGAAATAATTTATGATTATAAATATAAATATATAAATATATAGTATATTATACATTATATATTATCTGATGTTATGAAGAATTTTTAAATATTTAATCAATAAAAATTTTAATTAATAATATTTAAAAATAATTAAATGATTATTTTCAAAATGTAAAATTTTATTTGATGTAATTTATGATTAGAGATAATCATGATTTACAAATAATTTAAAAATTAATCACTACATGTTTTAAATAATATTTTAAAAAATGATTTCATTGTGATGTTTAAATATGATGATTCTAGAACATGGAATGTGAACACTGAAAACATATTTTGAATAAGAATGGAATATTATTATATTTTGATCATATAGGACATTAAAGTTTTAAATGAAATATCAAAAAAAAAATCAAATCATGAAATTAAGTTATAAATTATCATAGGTAATTCATAAATAGACATGTAATAATGCTAGTATTTAAATGAATATAATTAAGGTAACAAATAATTAGTTAAATAATTACTTAAATGTAGGTAGGTAATATTTATACCTATTTACCTACATAATTTTGCTATCTTTTTATAACCTAATTATTACCTTACTTTACATATTTAGTTTGCAAATTAGTTACCTAAGCTAAGTTACATACTTATAACTTGTTTTTTAAAGTAATAAATGCTAACCAAATATTTTAATTGTAAACCTAATTTGCCTATAATGGAAAAAGGTATACAAAAATTTTAAGCACTAAAACTTTAATATTTAATAATGTACATATTCATTACATACATAAATAATATTTTAACTTCATAATCAAGATGACTATAGTGGTTAGTTGTAGTCACACACATACTAAAATTCATGATTATAGTGATTGACTATAAACATGTAATAACATAAATCACTATTGTCGATAACTTAATAATGTAGTCATATTTTTGGTTAGAAAAGTTTGATAATCATAAAAAACATGTTTTATATGATTCAATGATTAGGGTGTGGACATAGTCACAAAATGTCCTAGTCATGGATTCCACATTTTGGCATAGTGTGATGTGTTAGTTTGTCAGGTCAACATTAAAATTGAATATATGTCCCCACAATATAAACAAGATTACAATTTTTTTATTGTCTAGAAAAGTTTAATTACTAATTATTACTAATTTAATAATTAGTTATAAGAATTTAATTATTAGTTATAAATATTTAATTTTCATCAATAAATCATTTTGCGACTAGATTTTGATCATTGGACATCGACTAAGGTGTGGACTAGTTGTGACCAAAAATCCTAGCCATTGAAATTGTGATTGAAAATTAAATCACCATTTTTTAACAATCAAGATTTTTTTTTAGTATTTCTTTTAGTTTTTTATTCACACTAATGACTTGATTTAAATTGCCAAACTATGAATGGGGTGTGGATAGGTCGACCAAAAAATCTTGGTCATTGAGATGGCAATTGAAATTAGGTTGCCATTTTTTAACATTCCAAATTTTTTTTCAATTTCTTTTTTCAGACAAGTTACTAGATTTAAGTCTCTTGATTATGGCCAAGGTGTGGATTAACTAACCAAAAAATCCTAGCCATTAAGAAGGCAACCAAATTAGGTTGCCATTTTTTATTGATTAAATTTTTCTTTCATTTATTTTGTTTTTTTTTCTTTCCCCACATTAAGGATTGGGTTTAGGTTGTTAGACTATGACTAGGATGTGGACAAGTTGACCAAAAAATCCTAGTCATTGAGATGGTGACCAAAATTTGGTTGCCAATTTTGAAAGGTCCAAAATTTTTTAGTTTTTTTTAATTTATTTTTTTCACATTAGCAACTAGACTAAAATTGTTGGACTACAACTTAGGGTGCAGATTGATCGACAAAAAAATCATAGTTGTTTAGATGGTGATCGAAATTAAGATGCCAATTTTTAATGCTTGAGATATTTTTTAGTATTTTTTTGGTTTTCTTTTTTAATTGGCAATCGGATTTAAATCATTAGACTTCAACTAGGGTGTGGACAAGTTGAGTGGAAAATCTTAGCTATTCAGTTGGTGATCAAAATATAGTCGCCAATTTTTAAAGGTTCAAAAGTTTTTTGGTTTTTTGCAATGACAATTAAATTAAGGTTGTTGGACTATAATTGGGGTGTGGATTAGTGGACCAAAAAATGTTGGTTGTTGAGATGGCAATTGAAACTAGGTTGCCATTTTTTAATGGTCTAGAGTTTTAAGAAAATAAAAAAAACATTTTTTGCATTATTGATGATTGTTGAACTTTGACTGGGGTGTGGACAAGTCAATCAAAAAATCCTAGCCATTGGAATGGGGATCGAAATTAGGTTGTCATTTTTTAATGGTTTAGATTTCTTTTTAGTTTGTTTCTTTTTTTCTGTAGTGGTGCTTAGATTTAGGTTCCAAGATTGGGATTACAATGTAAACAGGTCAACCGAAAAATCATGGCCATTGACATGGTGATGAAAATCAAGTTGTAACTTTTTAATGGTTTAGATTTTTTTATCTGTTAATTTTTTTTTCCTCACTTGTGATTGGATTTAGGTTGTTGAACTATAATTGGGATGTGGACATGTCAATCAAAAAATCTTGGCTATTGAAATGGCAATTGAAATGAAGTTCCCATTTTTTAATCTTTAGTTTTTTTTTTTTTTTTTTCACATTGGTGACTAGGTTTAGGTTGTCAAACTACAATTGAAATTTGGACTAGTTGACCACAAATCTTGGTCATTGAAATGGCAGGCCTAGATTTAAGTCATTGGAATTAACAATTTAGATTTTTATTTGTTTGCGACAGTAGTTTTTAGTTGCCACTTTTTACCCCTACATGAAAAGGTATTGTTTTGACCTAGGTTGACCTTATGTTGACCCAAAACCAATGTGACACAGATGTGATTGATATGACACGACAAGTTGTGGTGCTAATAACCTTAGTTGGGTTAGGGTAAATTAGATTAGTCTACATATTTAGGTTAGGTTAAGTTAGGTTAAACTACATACTTAGGTTAGATTAAGGTAGGTACCTAGCTTGGGTTAGGCTAGATTAAACTACATACTTAGGTTAGGTTATATACCTAGGTCAAGCTAAGTTAGATATCCTAATCTACCTTTCTCAATATATTTATAATTAATACACACATTGAAATTCCCCTTAATTGATTTCTTAAATACAACTATATACACCCATATACATATTCCTATACATTTCTAATATATGTTTATATCCTACTACACCTTAGAATTTATATCTCTAAAGTTTAGGCCCACCTCACAATGGTGTGATTAATTTTGGTCATTATTGCAACTAATGGGTTATATAGGGATGTTCTTGGATGAAAATGTTATTAGATGTTGTCCATATGAAAGGATGAAAAAATAATAATCATAGATATGGTCAAAATTAGTAAATAGTTGCAGAAACAACCAAAATTAATTGTAAATAACATATAGTTGCATATAATTTCAAATACATGGGTTGCATTTTTGTCTTTTTCTTACAATGGTCAGAGATCATGGACACTTACTCTAAGAGGGTCCCTACCTCTACACAACAATATGCACGCATAGTTTCAACCCTTGCCATTAGCCTAGGTCAAAAATGGTCAATAGATACTATGAAGAGTGTATTTTTTAAAGAATCACTAAGATTGTTGAACATGCAATTGGTAAGGCTAGTAATTGAAAAGGGGTGGAGTGTGAAGATTTTTGGTTTCTTCTCTTGGGTAAGGGTGAAGCAAGGAGTCACCTTGTTAAGGTGACAATAGTCAGCTCAATGAAATCGATGATAAGTGATTGGTGAGAGCAACCAACTTGTTACTAGCTTAATGGAATGAATGGTAGTTGATTGAATTGTCTGTAGGCCTTTCTTTTTCCTCTACTCCTTTGAGTGCTCGTCTGTCTTCCCCCAAGCACCTACATTTGTCCCATATAGTTTGGGCACACTTCAACTTGCATGTTAATAAATTCTAAAGGAGGGGCGTGAGGGAAGCCACTTGGCTTTCACTTTGGGCACTGGCCCACAGTAAAGGGGTATATCTTTGTAAAGAACAACTTTTGGGCTCTTCCTGGATCGTGAGGCTGAGCCTCACTTTATTGGCCTCAGCTGGGTGCTCAAATCCAGAAAGAGCCTCGAAGCTGTTGCTTGTGCTACACTTTCCTTGCACTAGGGAATAATGTCTCGTATCATGGTAACTATCATTCCTTATGTTTGATATGTTTGATAGTCCTCAAGGCTAAACTAAAATATAACATTTTAATCTATGATTATTTAGGCCCATGACAGCACCAGGGGCAGCCAAAAACCTATCAACTTGGAAAGCTAATTTAATATAAAATAAAATGATATTTATGTGACAATGAAATAATATTTACTCTTGGCAATTTTTTAATTTATTTTCACAGATTTCATCAAATTAAGCTGGGGACCCCTTATTTTTGCCTTTCTCCGTTTTTTTCTTTTCTTCATTTAGTCTGCGTCCATTATTGTCTTATCTTTATTTTGCCTATTATTTCTCTTATGATAACAAGAGAGAAGAAAACAAAACCATAGGAAACGTTGAAGACTTTGTTCAACTTCTTGGCCACAAATAATTGTACATAGGAAATTCTTGACATTTGAAAAATCATTATTTTATTAACAACTTGAGGTCAAACAACATGCCAAAATGTTCAAAATTTTGCCTTATTAGAGTCATCTTTGAAGTTAGCCAATGTCATGTGTTTTTTTTCACCCCTTATCCCCTATTTCAACTTCAAAGCTTGCTATTTGCAAAGTGAAAAAATTTCATTGAATCAAGAATGGGACTCAATACCGCAATATCTAATGCTGAAGATTCAAAATAATTATGGTAATAGTAAACATAGCAATATTAAAGCCACTCAGGAAAAAATAAAAATGATGAAACTTAGATACACTAAATTTTGTGATAATCTAAATATCATTCCTCACTTATATGCAATGTGTTTTTCCACTGTTTTTTTTCTAATCTCACCCCTTCGTGATCAAACTCAAAAGATTGTTATTGTGTTTCTTTCACTTCACAAATTTCTCTATTGTCCTCAAGACCTTTTAGTCTCTATTCCAAATCTAATGTTAGCATTAGTTTTCTATGGATTTGATTTTGCAGGTTCATAAATCTATCTATGAAGGAAGGTAGTTTGTTTTGTTTTGTTTTGTAGTTATGAGATCCACGGAACCAGGATGCTTCAGATCGTGGTCATGAAGTCTTTGGAAAGCTCTTGACGAGGAGGGGTGCATGGGCTTGGTTCCATGACGTTTGGACTTGCGGTGCAAAAGTTCTTGAATATTGAATGATTTCTTCACTGAAAAATAAATTAAATCGTAGCTGAAAATTTCGGAGGGATTGGAATGTGCCTTTGGTATTATTGGAAAGATCTTGATGAGCAGGAGTTAATGGAATTTATTTGGTAAGATTTGGATTGAGAATGTGGGAGATATTGATTTTTAAGTGGTTTCTGCCGCTGAAAATTCAAATAAAATCCAAAAACCAGGTTTTGGGAAGGAAAAATCAGTTGAGGACGTGGTAACACTTGGGCCGACGGCACAGGCCACACTTGTTGTGTTTGAAATGGAGTGATGGCAAGCAACCAATCACAATATAACGATACCTTATGAAAACAATGTTTTACGTTCTGCACAATTTGTCATTCTTTGATTCTAGATGAGATGGATGCTAAAACGCTTTGTGTTCAGCCATGAGTTGTAAGCACTCAGATTCACCTCAAGACAGTCGTTGCTCCACTATTTGAACTAGTTAACAGATTGTCTTCTCTTGGACTACAACACTATGGACTTGCTCCAAAATGGTCCTCTAATTTCCTTCAACATTCCCCATATTTCATATTTTGAAACAAATACTTCTTTGTACTTCAAGAGAAATATTGAACTCATATATGTGTGTATGTGTGTGCATGTGTATAATGCAAACTAGCAATCATTTGTGGAGTTAGATTGACTCTTGCTTATTGAAGATCTGCAAATTGCACATAAAATCTTGAATTCCAACATTATATTTATTTAATGCGATGCATTATTGTTACCTATCATAATCTAGTTTAATGTGTACACCAAATTCTAAAATGTGAATAATTCACTGGCTGCAGGAACTACAAAGATTCGTTTAGAAATTTATGAACTCTTTTCAATGAGGAGATAGGTAAGTAGTTGTTTGTTTTCAAGGATTTTTTCATTCTAAACAACTTCCATATGTGTGATAAAAAAGAACCCATAATATCATAATCAAATTCTGAACAATTTCCAGTGGTGCAATCAAAGGGAACCAGTATATAAAAATCATGACTAAAAAAATTAAACCATCTGTGTGATTGAAGAAAATGCATATGACAATTATGATAAAATTCAAAACAATTTCCATAGACTGTGCAATCAAAGAGAAAACCCATCATGATACATATTATGATCCCCAAAAAAGTTACAGTTTTCCCTCTGGTGTGATCAAAGCTCGAATTTAACCCATATATGATTATAATAAAAATTTGCTGCCTGAGAGGCAATACTTATAACTGAAACACATTCGACTCAAAACTCAAACAATTGCATGAACTCTAGATCTCCAGCTAATTTTCAAGTAAAGTTTTCAAGCTTCTAATTTATGCCTGGGACAGGACTTGTGAAATATGTGATGACCCAGATACTATGATTACAATTCAGAGCTGCAGCTGCAATGGAACTTGATGCATTTAAGTTCTGAATCTGCTTCAAATGGGCTGAACTGCAAAGAACTTCTCCAGCAGCTTAAATTCAGGTGTACATAATTAATCAAAATTAATTGTGTACAATGGGTAAGAAACTTTTTATGCTGCTGTGAACTTATTTTCAATCCTCTTGAACAGGCCTTGTTTGCGAGGTTGACGTCCTGTTGCTGCTGCCGGAGCTCCTCCATTGGCAGAAGAAGCTGCAGCGGTAGCAGGTGGTGGTGCAGTACGAGCGGAGGTACCATTGTTGTTGTTGGTAACAGTGTCGATGCTACGTTGATCAGTTTCTGCATCCGCTGAGGAATCGGAGCTAGTGTCTCTGTGATGATGCCCAGCAGCTAGCAGATTATCCAGGTGTGGTCTGTGCTTTTGCTCCAGGTGTTGTAGGAGATTCATATCACCAGGGGCAGAATATCTGTTGTGAAGCTTCTCAATGTAGCTGCACATTCATCAAACAAAGAAAACGGATCCAAAAGAAGACGATAGATCTGATCAGCTGGAGGCGATGGCATTCATTTTTCCTTCTGCCAATATGCATGATCACAGCTAGCTACTATTGCCCAAAGAATTCCCCAGTTCTAGAATAGACACCAAGCTCATGAAGAGAACTTCCGAACTAGCTGAATATCAAGCGCGACAAGTTCAACAGCTGCAGATCTTCTAGACCTGCAGATCAGCCGTTGTAGATCTAGAATCCCGAAAGTGTTATCAATTGGGTTCAACACTCTAGAGACTTAAGAATCTGCAAAAAAAATATGCATGAAGTTGCGAAAGATTTGCCACTGGGAAGAAATCCGAGGGAATTCAATCCAGAGTTAGCTGTGGAGAAATGCAGAGCTCTAGGGATGACTTACTTTCCAGTGTGTACTTCGATCTGGCGCTTCACGGGGACCTCGTGCACGATGGGTACATGCACAGACTCAAGCACATCCTCGGTGATGATCCTGGGAGTCTTCTCCACTCTCGGAACCTCCACATAGTCCACCACATCCACCATTTCGGTGATTTCCCTGGGTTCTTCTACGACTCTGCGCATAGCAGCAGCACACGGATGAATATCACCAAACTACTCATGCTTTGTCAGGAGGTTCTCTACTGCTCATGTACTTCAAGGAAGTGCAGAAGATCAATATTCTTAGAAGAGTTCTTAACTTCTCAGCCTGCTTCTTCATTCTCCTGATCACATTCTTTACTGCAATTCTGCAGTGTCCATGAGGTGCCGGAAAATCAAAAAGCTGCTTCAGAAGATTGCAGAGTGGCTATGAGCGCGTGACCGACTGATGTATGATCTCGAGCTTTTTTTACCTGTGCACAATTTCGATCCTTGTCTTAGGGACCTGCTTGATGATGGGCACCCTGTCAATGATCACAGTCTCCTCCATGATGACTTTGGTTCGGGGAACCGTCACCATCCTTTCCTCGTATGTGATCTCCTTCACGAACACCGTCTCCTCCACCGTCTTCATCTCTGGGATCTTCTGGATGACTTCAACTCGGGTCTCATATTCCTTGGGCTGCAATATTATGCAAAAGACATATATTTTTAGCACATCATGTGAGAATTCTGGCAAAGCTTGTATCTAGTCTTCGACGCTCTCGACGATCTCCCAGCTGCAGCTCACGAAAGTCAGTTCGGCTGGCGAAGAATTTGTTCAAGAGATTTACCAGAAAGCGAGAGTTGGGTGCATTCAGATTGGGAACATAAGGGTGTCCTCCTCCCGTCACCTCGGACCGGTTCGGCAAATTCCGCATCGCTGCCGGCTCCCCTGCGTGCACTGGTCCGCGTACAGCAGGCTCACCTTGATCTCTAGTGTTTCCGTCCGCGGCTTCCGTGAGTCGCTCAGAAGTACCGGAAGCAGCGGCAGCAGGAGTAGTTTCCCCAGTTGTTCCGCGACGATTGATGCCATTGTTTGCAGCACCGGCAACAACTGCGTGATCTGTACCACCACCACCACCCACTGCTCTAACTCCCTCGTTCATATTCTCATCGGCTGCAGGAGCTGGTGCTGCATCAGGCTGATCCGCGGCTACACTAGACTGATCACTACTCATCTTGCTGTAAGCCGTAATACAGAATTGTTCGAAATGGAGCAAGTACTACTACTAGCAACTAGTAGAGCTGAAGACGAGTTGATCGCGCAATAAAATAGGTCGAAGTCTAGATCGAGAATTGATCACAAGTCGAGAAGGCTTTTCAAGATATGGCAATTCTTGTCAATAGTTGCAGCTGCAACTTATGCAGGTGGGAACGTTGTGCAAGTCTACATTCTATGAAAAGCTGATCTGCCGGCCGGCCCCATGATGAGCTACTCCAGGTTTTCTGACGCTAAGCTAGATGGCTAGCAAAAAGCTGGCGAGATGTAAAATTAGAGTGTGTAAAAGCTGCAGCACACATGTCAGAGAAGGGGGCAAACAATGGTGCTCCCGGATGTCGGCGATGGAGGACACGGACTGGATCAGCTTTTTCATGCAGCTAGCTTGGACACCAGTGCAACCAGACCATGAAGCTTCTTCGACTACAACAAAGATGATGTTGTGGCGCAGTCTCGACGAATTTAGCTGCGGCCGAGCTTTGAGGCGAGATAGCGGAGGTTTTACATATGGGGACCGTGGAATGAACGGCGCGTGGTAGCTAGCTAGCCATAAGCCAACCTTCTTTTCTTGCGTGGCTATATCTAGCCAAAATGCTATTTATTAAAAATATCAAAAGCGTTAAAATCAACTGCTTTTTGGAGATTTTCAATAGCCATAATTCGACCCAAATTTAAGAAAAATCGCCATATTTCTCCAGGTGGTTCAAATAGAGTAGCCAGAAATATGGAGGGATGTTTTCATTTTTTTACTTTCATATTTAACTGGTAGCCATATTTGGCTAAATCTTCCACTTTGTGGATCATCGCCACTTTGGCTATAAGTCGGTCCCCCACAGTTTTGCTGGCTCTTTATATCCAAAATGCTATATTAAAAATTGAAAGTGCTAAATCATCTGCTTTTTGATATTTTCAATAGAATAATTCGACCAAAACTTAATAAAATTCGTCATATTTCTCCACATAGTTCAAATAGGGTAGCCACAGATATAGAAGGATTTATTGTAAAATATTTCTTTCATATTCAGCTTGTAGCCAAATTTGGCTAAAATTACCAAAAAAAACTGGCTAAAAGTGGGTTCCCCAACTGCTCCCCCCCAGGAAGGTGAAATCTAAAAGCTCTAGAAAACTTTGTGCCGATCATACAATACTCGCCGCGTGCCTTCGTCGTCGCGGGGGCCCTGGTCTCGATGGGAAATCCAAATCTAGCGAGTAGCGTACGGGTCCCGGAAGAAGGTGAAGAAGAAGAAGAAGAAGATTCGAATGCTCTTTTGGAGCGGTACCGTTTACACTTCCCGCGAGCGAGACTGCGGAAACTCTGCATTGCCCATCGAATCGAATTCAGCTCTCTATTGGCTTTTGATGCTCGAACAGGTAGAGGTGTAATACTAAGATGCGATTATGGCATCTCAGAAATCTACCGAGAAACGCGCTCGAATGTCGCATCGCGAGCGACGATCTGTTCTCGAGCGACACCAAGTCGTTTGTTTGTTCCTCTCTTCTTCTTGTCTGGCGGAGAGCTTCGTTCGGCACCGGACCGTCGCCGGTTGTACTCTTTCATCCGCTCAGCGAAAGTATCATCCATCCATCTTCCGGTTTAAAAACATCCATCTTCTTTGTTGATGATGATAACATTTACATACTTCTTTTCATTCGTCCTGAATCAATTTCGTTCCTAATCCATTCACTTTCATCCATCCTAATCGAAGCTACCAGATTTAACAAGTAGGTTTGGTAGGAGATCTTATGGGCCTGTGCCAGAACCTTCTGGGGATTTGAGGTACTTGTCTGGGGCCAGAGTGAACAAACAGTCACAGTGGAAACCAGTGTTGGGTGATTCCTAGAATGAGGGATAGACTTACTTACCTGTTGGTTCCCAAAATTTTCAAAGTTATCGGTTCTGGTATAGAATTGTGCTTCTCAAAAATCTAAAAGTCAAAGAACCGGCCAAAGTTCTTAGCTGGTTCTTTCATGA
>Ga0116227_10006115_pt1 | contig 24676 bp, 18 predicted proteins | sample S1TSphgellanicum_FD_89693 | JGI IMG/M metagenome (GOLD analysis project Ga0116227, IMG submission 89693) | Host-associated microbial communities from peat moss isolated from Minnesota, USA - S1T2_Fb - Sphagnum magellanicum MG | ecosystem: Host-associated > Plants > Peat moss > Unclassified... | reverse complement strand
CTCCGTGTTGCCCATGGCTCATCCTAGCACCAAGGGTGCTCCAACTATGCACTAACCACTTTGTGTGGGTTGTGTGCAGGCCTGTGTGAGTGAGTGAAGCTTGTCAACTCTTCCTAGTCCCATCCCAGAGCTCCAACACGCCCCTCTACCCCTCAAAGTGTTGTGAGTTAGGGAGCGTGCTCCGACTCCTCCCTCTTCTGTTGTGTTCCATTTGGACCCACATTTGGGTCCTTTAAGGAGTTGGGAGTGCATCAACCTTGGTTCCCCAACACAAGATTTGCCTACCCCCATGTGAAGCTTATGTTTGTTGTCCAAATGTTGACAAAGTAACCATTTAGCGCATAAGCGTTGGTGCAGACATTGATATTGCACTTCCACCTTGACCCTTCATGCACCTAATCTACATCTTCCATTGCATGATTTGGTGGTATTTCTACTTGATCACTTTCATGTGAAACCATCAAAGCCCCTACAAGAATAACATTCAAAATCAAACTAGAATATAATCCTTAAAAATGATGAAAATATTGCAAACAAACTAACAATAAAAACTTACAAAATATGAAGGTATTACAAATAAACCAGCAAGAAAACCCTACACAAGGTATTGCAAATAAACTAGCAAAAGAACTTTAAAAATATGAAGGTATTACAAACTAACAAATAAACACTAAATACAAGGAGGGCATTACAAATAGGCTAGCAATTAAAACCTTCAAACAATGAAAATATTGCTTGGAAAAAATTGGGCAAAAAAATACCCCATCCCCATTTTCAAATAAAGAATGAAGATGGGGTTTAAGGTTTGGATTGGGATTTTTTATTTGTAATGTGCTGCATTGCATTCTTTTAAACCCTATCATGTGAAATGTATCATCCATCACAACAAATTTACTTTCAAGAATAGGAGTGGGATTAAGGTTTACTTTCAAAAATAGGAATACATATGATAATTCTTTGTTCCACTTCAATTTCCTTTTCATTTGCTACAACATTCACTTGTTGATTATCGGCAGTCACCTTTCCTTGGTGTTTAAGTTTCTTCCGAGGACATGCCATCCTACAACAAAAACACTCAAATCCTTAAACAACAATCAATCCAAAAAATAAAAACAAAAGCTTGAATTTCCCCAACAATAACGATTACCACCACTACCCAAGAACTTCAAGCTCCCTTAAATAAACAATTGCAAACAACATATATAAAGGGATAGTAACTTATTTTTTCCAACTTTAGAAGTTTTATTTTTGATTAAAATTAATTAATATAATCTAATTATAAAATTTAATTATTGTAACTATATTTCATTATAATTGAATTGAATTAATATAAAAATCATAAAGTTATATTAATAAATTTATTTTTATTATAATTATTTGGCTATATTAACTAATTATTTATGTTTTTACTAAAAGCCACTAGAAGATGTGCCACAGAGAACACCTATCCTCCTAAAATTCTCAAGAATTTCCACAACAAATAATATGAAAATAAGCCAAAATTTTCAAAGATCACCAAAACATAATGGGCAAATACATTTTGCAAGTCAAAGTAGAAAAACAAAATAGGAGTAGTCCAAACATAACATTGTGAGCTTGTGCAAGCAATGCAAGAACTCAAGGCAATGTGGCCTCACCACAAAGCAATAATTACAATGAGAACACATGAGGCAACATGGCCTCACCACATGCTAGTATTTTTGAATAAAGCCCAAGGCCTCCTCAAAAAAAGAGTGAATTGTTTAATGTATTGCATGCACTCATTTATAAAGTCACTAGTTCAAGTATTCTCAAAATCTCTGAAAATTTGTCAAATGTATTGTGCCCATTTAGAAATTGAATAAAAAAATTTTCCAACACACAAAAAATTCTAACCAACATCATTAGTGTGGTTCTTTTTGGCCAAGAGCTCGTCCAAATGTTGTATACCACACAGCCCCTTTCCTCCTTACCTTTGCGTTTGTCAAGGGGTGGTGACATCCCCACGTACAGGAAGGAATATAATAATGATGCATTAGGTGGTGATGTAGTTAGTGAACTCACACTTGAGAAAAAACCCAGGAGATGACAATGAGCTGGGAGCCTCCTAGTTTGTAATCATCTTTTCCATTTGAAGAAAAAAACCAAGAGACAATGACGAGTTGGGAGGCTCATCGTCATCTTCTACACCTGAGAAACTAACTAAGAAATGACAACAAGCCTCCCGGCTCACCATCATTTGCTACACTTGATAAAAAAAACAAATAGATGACAATGAGCCAAGGGAGCTCACCGTCATTTGTTACATCTAAGAAAAAAACAAAGAAATGATGATGAGCCAGGGACGTTCGCCATCATCTGTATTATGCCCATTTACAAATTGTATAATATGAATTTCCAACACACACAAGAAACTCCAGCTAACATCACTAGTGTAGTTCCTTTTGGCCAAGAACCTATCCAAATGTTGTATACCTCACTGCCCCTTTCCTCATTACCTTTGCATTTGTCAAGGGGTGCTGACATCCCCACGTATAAGAAGGTACAGTAATGAAGCATCATGTGGTGATGCAACCAGTGAGATCACAAAAACCCAGGAGATGCATCATGTGGTGATGCAACCAGTGAGATCACAAAAACCCAAGAGATGCATCAAGTGGTGATGTAGTCAATGAGCTCATAGTTGAGAAAAAACCTAAGAGATGCATCAGGTGGTGATGCAGCCAATGAACTCACACTTGAAAAAAAACCTAGGAGATGACAATGAATCGAGAGCCTCCCAGCTCGTTGTAATCTTTTGTATTTTCTTAGGTGTAGCAAATGACAGCGAACCTCCCTGGCTTGTTGTCATTTCTTTGATTTTTTTCTCAGGTGTAACAGATGACGACGAGCCTCCCTAGTTCGTTGTCATTTCTTTGTTTTTTTTCTCAAGTGTGGCAAATGACAACGAGCTTCCCTAGCTCATCGTCATCTCCTTGTTTTTTTTCTCAACTGTAGCAAATGACAACGAGTTGGGAGGCTCATCATCATTATTTAGTTTTTTTTTTAGGTGCAGAAGATGATGGTGAGCCGAGAGGCTTGTTGTCATTTCTTAGTTTTTTTCTCATGTGCAGAAGATGACGATGAGCTAAACAAGCTCGCCATCATCTACTACATCTAAGAAAAAAAACAAGAGTGAAAAAGAAGCAAAGAAAAAAAAGGTTAATGTACACTTACTTGCCACAAATGCACTAGTTATTTTTTGGAGGAGCGTTTTTTACAACACCACCCTAAAAACATCTTCTGCAACATCGCTTCAACACTGCTTCTACAGCATTGCTTCAACACCGCCTTTGCAACATTATTTTTTGCAACAGCACTTCAACATTGCTTATATAGCATTGTCTTTTGCAGCATCACTTTTGCTCTTGAATGATGGCAAGGTTTAGGGTTTTTGGTGGGGCGGAGGTAGGTAATTGGGGTTTGAAATGCTTGGGGAGTAAAATAGATTTTTTTTATGGGTAGCCTTGAAATAAGTGAGGGGAAAACAAAATGAATTGACCCAACCTCAATGCTTATAGTAGATCCAATAATTGGGATGAACTTGAGTTCATCCCAAATAGAACTGGTGTAGTCATGGGGGCTAGGTCACTCCGGCCAGCGAGAACGGCCAGTTTTGGCATAATAGGGAATCAAATGTATAACTAAGAATGAAAATTTTCAAAACAAAATAATTGGGACCCAAACTAGTTTTTCGAACAATTTTGGTGGTAATATGAGTTTCATCCCCTCTTTCCTTTTTTCACTATTACTACATATATTTTCATTGCTCCTATTTGTACAATTATTATAATTACTCTCGAACCTTGTGCATTAAATGTTGAGTTTTAGCATTTCATATTGAGGCTAATAATAAAATTTCCTTACTCTGTGGATACCACTAAAAGAGGGGATAAGGGATGAAAGCAGAGAGGATAGGGGGTGAAAGAGAGGGTGGCTTTCCAGATAACTTTAGTATATAAGAGTTCAACTTGAGTAAGTTAAAGGGAAAAAAATCTTTTACAATTTGTAGTTATTTTCCCCCTTAGTGATTTCAGATTAGTTACACAATTTAATTGGAGTTAATATTATTTTGGACTATATGTGAAGGTCAGTTTTTCACCTTGTTATGTTAGGTAGTTGCTCATTTGGAAATTTATATCCTTTTTATGAAATGGGTGGTCAAATTATTGGTCCCAATCATTACAAAGAGAACATGTGAAATTGATTCAAGCAAAATGACAAAACAAAGGTTGTGAAATCACATGTGAAAACTTGAGCATTGCTTATTGAAGTTCACATTTTGGATTCATACACCAAGCACCTCAATTGTCATGCGCACACATTAAAGAAATGTTACTCAAATATAGTCAAGGTTAAGCACCTATCCTAGGTAGAAGAAATTGGATCCAACATAATTCAAATTGAATTCAACAAAACATACATCATGAAACAAATTGTAATTTGGAAAGTCACCTTGCAAAATGGTAAACAAACTCTTGGAAGGTCAAATTTCTTATATGTTTCCATTTTCCACATATCCATTCCCACACCTTGAAATCTTCAAAATTCACTCTCAAAAGTCCCACAAGAAAGGGGAAAAAAAAAAAGGATTTTTGTTTGCTCTCTCAAAATCTCAACACAAATCAACCCTGATTAACCCAACACAAATTATCTCAAAAGGAACCTAAACCCATAAATGCAAACCCAAAGTTTAAAAAACTCACATGTTAGCCAACCTTATAATTTCAAGAGTATCAACTTTTGTAACTCTTTTCTCTCTCTCTCTCTCTCTCTCTCTCTCTCCACTTGTTGAATCATTTTCCATGTGAATATGGAAGATACTAGATGCCCACTACAAGCAACCTAATACATATTGAAACTCAAAATTCAAGTTTAAGTATGCATAAATGCTTGCTTGTAAAAAACTAAATGTTTTGAATTTGGAATTTTATTGAACAATAGTAGTAGTAATAATGCTTTACTTGAAGCATTTATTAAGTGATAATCATCAAAATAAAATGTTTGATCAAAATTTAGAACTTTTTGTTTAAATTTCAATAAAAATTATAAAGAGGTGTTAAATAACTTAAAATTTTGACAAGAGTGACTATTAATTGTTACGAAACTTTTTTAATGCTAAAATTATATTAACAAGTTACCTCTTCCATTGCATTGCATAAGTGTGACCCTAAGTCCTACGTAAACCTATGACTGTAATCAATACTTAAACCAAAGATCTAGACCTTGTGAAAAAACCTTAAGAACCATCAACTGGATTTAGCCAACCTTGGGTTTTCCATGACCAAAATTCATTTAAATTATTTATAAATATTATAAATATTTGATGCCTGAGTTCAAATCTAACATTTTTTGGGCTTAATATGGCCATTAAAGGTGCATTCACAATTGGTGTTAAGGACTCTAGTGTTTAATCCCCTGACACCATGCTAGTCACTTAGGACTTACACCTACTTAATTATCATGAATGTTTTATTTTAAGTTAACATTCACTTAACATTAAATTATCGCCCACTTAACATTGTGTGCCACCTAGGATGCCACCTATATTTCATTTAACATTTACTTAACATCAAGCGTGAATGCACCATAAGAGTCCTTACTAAAACAGAGTGAAAGTATCAATGTGGGTTCTAGTTCACATTAGCTTGCTTTTGAAAACCTAAAACTATTCAACACTGGTTTTCATTGGTGTTGTGATTGAACAAAGTGTTTTTTGCAACCATAATGGCAACTATAAGTTGATTGGGTTAAATTGTTCAAAAGCTTGTCAACCCTCATTTCATTGGGGTACATTAAATCAAATTTCTATCTAGAAACAAGTTCATCAATGTAAGGAAAACCAAAAGAAAATGAAATGCACACATTTTAGATTTTGAATCAATATATATTTTTTATTAAAAAAATAAAATCATGCATATGTTAAATTTTGATATTAATTTAAAAAATAGTTTCAACCATGTTGTCAACTAAAACCCTTGCCCTTCCAAGACATCGTTTTTTCTCTATATGTTTTCATATGGTTCCCAATAGTTCATCATTATTTATGAAGGATTATATTATATTTTTTCATGTCCATGTAGGTGGTTAAGGGGAGTTATTTGGTTAAATTTTACAAAGGCAAGTTATTAAATTATTTTAATATAGATAGCATGGGAAAAAAGGCATATGAGCATGTGCATTTTCATGTAAGTGGGTAGAGGACAGAAGTGAAATAGTCAGGCTTGGAAGAGATAGGTTCAAACCAATGAATAGGGCAGTATATAAAGCTTCTACAATCCAAGTTTGTTTTTTTTCTTTGTAAAATTAAGCCTTTGAGGTGTGCACATAATTTGAATAAGTGAGATGCCTTTCAAACATAAACCTGAGCATGCATATTGGCAAAACTATATTCAAAACCATCATAGTCCTTCATTAATGTTGTGTGAAACCCTCATTGAACCGAAGCAAAAATTGTAAACGACTAAAGTATTACATGTGCAAGCTTGCAATGTTGAACTAAAATTTACAATCTCCTTAGTTTAAATTATAAATTTTCCTTGAATTATAGAGTCAACATAGAGTGGAAATGCTCTTAGATTGGGTCTAGCTTCATAAAATTGGCACCATACTAGGATAGATATTTCAAGGCGTACATAATTAAAATAGCCCATGGCCAATTGCTCAAAAAGTGGTAGCAAATTCTTTCACTTTAAATTCTAAACCATTTCATCATTGAGCCATTCCATGCCTTTGAGAAGTCCATCATGGTGCCCATCTACACACATTGAAACCTTTCCATTTGTAAGGTAGACCCAAAAAAGACAAAAACCAACTAAATCAATTCTTCAAATCAAAGCACCAAAAAAGCTTCTACCGCGACATTAAAGCAACACAAAAGCAAAATATGGATAGGTTTACCTCTATTTTTAGCATTGAATTATTTGCTACCACAAATGCTATTTCAATTTTCTTCAAATAAGTTAAAACCAACAATCATCTTTGTATTTTCCTCAACAAGACCATCTTCAACGTCCAAGTATTCTTCAATTAATTTGAATTGTGAAACATTTGAACAAGCAAAGGTGATCTTTTCTAACTAGTTCTTGATGGTCAAAACCAATTGTCCAAGTTGTCAAAACCAAGCCAGCACCGTATCAAACCAATAATAACCCTTACCATATTAAAAATTATTTTAGTTTCAATATGGGATCTTCTTGGAACACCCATGAGTTGACACATAAAAAATCCAATGTTTTGAAATTGCAATCCATGTTCTATACACCAAATCAAAGGATTGAATGGGACCATTGGCATATGAGTCCTTTTGAACAAAGACAATTTTACTTTTAAAAACCTGACTACGATTTTTTCAAATGAAGCCAAACATCTAAAGACACACAATCCAAGTGCAACAAGCAACAAGTTTAATAATGACAACAATATTTGGTGTCAAGGTGTTGTAAACAATCATCAACAGAGGCATTATAACTTCATGATCACAAATTGTGGTAATATACGTGGTTGTATCAAGGCCCACAAAATTTGCAATAAGTTGTAGGTTTTAAAACCACAAGTCTATCATAAGCACAAGCATGTTATGTGCATTTTAGGCTTGATAGGATGAAGCAAAACTTAGAAATGGCTTTAATTTAAATTTAAATTTTTCATGTGATTACTTGATACTACTTGATTATTTGATCTTGGGTTTATTGATGCAAGAGTTAAAAGTCAAAATCTTTAGGTTATAATCAACATCAACAAAAAAAATAAAATTGAATACATGTTAGTTTGAAAACAAAACCATCAATTCATGAAATCACATCTAAACTGCATAAGACACATACCTACATTATTTTAGCTCCATGAAAACTCGTGTTCTAAATTATCCAACCCATATTAACAATTGCAAAAATTACACCGAATAATAACCAATACCCATGGGATTGGTTCGTATGTAACACGTTAGGTAACCATATGAATCAAGATCTCATTAACTTTTTTTTTCCATAACCCATGTTTATGGAGTAAGAATTTTACTTTGCAAAACAATGGTTTGCCATGAATAGTATAGATATGATGGCATCCTTGAATTCCAAAGTCCCTTTGAAAAGAATGATTTTTGATGTGAATCAAGTTTTAATAAGAGTTTTCAACTTTTGAAGACAAAGCGATGAATCTTTGCGATCTCTTACTCATTTTTGTTTACCTTTTCCACTTTATTTGTCATGTAATAGTCTTTTAAAGAGAAAATTTTACCTCTTTTGGGTGAAGGCACATTACAATATACACAACTTGAGGGAAATTTGGAACTACATATAGTGTCGAAAGTATCAACATGTAAGATTTCACTCACTTTGAATTATAATTTAAATCACATATAAATGATTTGGGCTTCAAAATTAAAAAACTCACAAGAATCATGAATATGAAATTGAAACGTAATTGTACATTTGTGAAAATGTACACCAATAATTTAATAAAGGTTTTTTAAATACCCTTATTTGACAACAATTTTCCATTTTAAAAAAAACTCAAGACCATCTCATTTTTGTTAAATAATTAAAAAATAATTAGCCCAAGTAAATCTTCAACGGAAGAACATTTTTCAACTTTTAAAAATCATAATCATCAACATTATCATATCATAATGTCTTAATGAACATTTTAAAATCATATTATCTAAATTCCACAACTTTAATAAAAATTGAAAACTTAATAGGAAAGATTTTTCTTTATGGTTTCTTTTATGTACGTGTAAAATTTCATAATTTTTTTTTCATTAAATGTAATACTTTTTAGTCTTGTTGGAATTGCAGAAATGTGACAAGATTTTACAAATCAAAATAATATTTTGTTGGACTATTATATCATTCATATAAGCATTGATTTCACAACATAATGTTAGATTCAGACATAAACCATCATCTATTACAAAATTATATTGAAAATTATTTTCCAAATTTCCACCATATGCATGAAATTCGAATAGGTACTAAAATTTATCAAATTGTCACAATATTTTGTATACAATGTAATATGCATTCATCCTATGATTCTAACACACACTTTCAAATCATTAATAGCATATTGAAAACATTTGGACATTGCATGCCCATAACATGTGGCAAAATAAAACATTATTAATATGAGTGGACTGCATGACACTATGTTTGTTAACACAGTTGTGAGGTTGTTCCATGGACTTCTTAACCATGTTAAGGATTAATTACTTCATTTGAAAGATGTCATTTACTTGAAAACACAACCCAATCACATTATCAAAGGACTACCCTCCTCAGCCATATGTTTTTGGTGGAATTCAAAGGCCAACACCCTTTAATGATGTATAAAGTTAGGTCGTCAAAAAATGCTTTTTAAACATGGTCAATTTTTTTGTAAAGCATTCCATAGTTGAATAAATCAACAAGGTTGAAGTTGGTACCTTTTTCTTCTTAACATGTTATTCAACATAAGGTGTTAAATTGATTACAACCATTTTTTTTAAAGAATGAACAACTTTGAATGTTTCGAAGTAACATGTATGGTCATGGCAATTGTGTATGTAATTAGGCTTTTTCGATCATGAGTACTTTTTGCATAACAAAAATGAATTCTTGTTAAACATTATAACATATTACACATCTCATCCATTGAAATATAGAAAAATTCTTAGAACAACAAAATTATGGAGTTTGAAAAATGGCCATGTATTTGTTTTCTTCCAAGCAAGCCAAAACCTTTGATTTGCCTCCAATTGAAGAAATTATTATGTATTGTTGATGTGTTCATGCCTTTGTTGCCAGAATTTCATCCTAAACATTTTTCCTTCTTTAATCATATTTGTTATTCTAAGTCCCACACCACCTTTAGCAACAAAATCATCATAATCAATTAATTAACAAAGGGAAATCTATATTAGTTCTTTTCTCACTTTCACAAAATCTAGACCATCCCAATTTGAATCCATTGATATGCACACAAAACACAAAAGTGATGGATTAAAGACAACGCAATAAAATTGTAATGGTTGTATATATGCATGATGTGAGATTATGACAAAACACAAAATATCCAGTATATTTACACACCTTTTGTTTGAACCCACAAAACACAAGGTGCATAAATTACAAGAAAACCTTCACAAGCATAACACATTGAACATTTGACTATTTACATCACAAGCAAAATACAACAAACACTTAACCACCTTCACTATGAGTAAAACACATTAAACAAATGACCACCTTCAAGAACAAAAACACATGAAAGTTTAAACAACTCTAGTTCAATAATTCAAGTTATGTTTAAGGTTTTGACAAAATAAAGCCTCTTCAAGGACATAGCAAAAACATGACCTCTTTCACAAGAAAAAAACACAAGAATTCAACTAATTGTAGCTCAATAAAATAAGTCCCATTTTAGGGTTTCAAACAAAACAAATTTCTTTTAGAATAAACTTGATAATTAGAATGTTTGATAAAACAAAGTTTGGTGAAATAAAATGAAAGTTTTGCATCAAACCCACATGCAAAGCTCAATGAAACATAATGCTCACAAAGAAAAGCAAATATAGACTTCAAATGTTCAAAGCTCACAACTCACACCAACATCCAAAATTTTAAATACAAAGAAAATAAATTTAAATCTTTACTTGAAGCTTGTTTTTTTGAATACAAAGATCATAAAGATCACCTATTTGCATTAATGCAAACAACAAGATGGCAATAACAACAACAACAAAATTAACCCACCAAAGTCAATGCTTCTTATTTCTCCTATCAAATATTACATCGTCCTTTTGTTATGCAATAGAAAGTGCAATTCTCAATTTCCAACCGCTATATCAAAAGCTCATTTTAACTCTAATGCCTTGTTGATGTAAACTTTATGAAAAGCCCAACTAAACATGTGCATTTGATAGACTTTTATTTTTTTAAATCCCAACTTAATATCAACACCAAGGGTTTGAGTGAAACTGAAGCCCACCCAAGTAGGACTCATGTTTTATTTTGGGTAATTGCATGTTGGTTAGGGCATCTAATACTTGTATCTATGCCTTGGTTGATACCCACTCCTTACACCCAAAATTGGTTCAAATTGGAGAAAGATTCTATTTTTTATTATTATTTAGATTCAAAAAACTAGTCTGATTTCAGTTCTCACACTATTTAAGAACTGCACCCAAGTCTAGTTCCACTTTTTCTGAAACCTTGGAACTAGGGTCGATTCTCAACCGGGTTTAACCTAACCCAAGTTCTGACTCCAACCCAGTTCTGTAGCTAAGATCTAGATCTAGTTAGGTTCTAGATCTAACTAAAACCCCATCAAGCTTTGTCCGGCTCTTGTTTGCCTTGTCTTCTTGCACATGTTTTTCGTACTTGCATGGTTCTGCATAAGATCACGCAGCACGGTTCTACATGTTTTTTTTCATCCAGCAAAAAAAGCTTAGCAATTTTCTTCACATTTAAGAACTGCTTTCAGTACTTGCTGCGGTTCAGCAGATTTGGGCACTAAGAGCATCTCCACCAGTGCTCAGTATGTGACTCCAGACAGTAAAATTTATTGTGAAAAAGTCAAAATGTGCTGGTTTAGCCAGGAAATTGGTTTTTCTGCACCAATTCGTGCAGCTTGCCGCGGCTGGTAAAACGCGCAACATAGTTGTCCACCTCCAAAAAAGAGTGTAATAAATTGGACCTGACTGCGGCTCAGTATTTCTGATCAGTCGATCATAATGATTGGTCCAGGTGGGTTGCTATTAGTGGTTCCCACGTACATGGAGTTCCAATTACAGTTTTATTGGTGGGGTTGCAAAAAAAAATCTAAACTTAGACATTTAATTTTATTATCCAGAGTGACATACTGAGCACCGGTGGAGATTCTCTAAGGAAATTGTACTTTCTTTTGAATAACTTTCACAGCCAACCCCGCGGCAGAACCACACGGTTCTCCGAAGGGGTGCATTGTCAGGCCCAGAAAACAGTGCTCGATCACTTCGCCTTCCGTCCATTTCCTGCACTTGCATTGCATGCTTCTTGCCAGCTTCTTGGTCTTTTGTCTCCATGTTTGTGGCTGGCCGACTCCACCTCTCATGAATCCGCTGTCACATTACTTCAAACAAGTCAAATTCTGCTGGCTTGCTCAAGTAAGTACCATTTATTGTTGTTATTATTGTTGTTTTTTCTTTTTTTTTGGTTTGTTTTTGCTTTTGAAGTTATGTTTTCGTAAGACGTGATCCAGCCTTGATATCGTTGCTTGCTGGTAAGCTTTTGGCTTCTGAAATTGTTGTGTTTCAGGAAGTCGTGATCGAGTATTGCATCATTTGCTTGCTGGTAAGATTTTGGATTCTGAAGTCGCGTTTTTGGAAGTCGTCATCGACTCTTGGTATCAGTATTGCTTGCTGGTAAGATTTTTGCTTCTGAAGTTTTGTGTTGTTTCCGGAAGTCGTGATCGAGTATTGTATCATTTGCTTTCTGGTAAGATTTTGGCTTCTGAAGTTGTGTTTTTGGAAGTCGTCATCAACTCTTGGTATCAGTATTGCTTGTTGGTAAGATTTTTTCTTCTGAAGTTGGTTTTGTGGAAGTTGTAGGAGTGTTTTTGAGCTTCATTTTCGTCACTTTTTTGGTCAGGAATTTCTTTTGGAGGAGAGTTTGCAGCACATTTGGAGTTTCTGATTTTCTGCAGCAGCTTCAGGAACTTGGCGGCAATGGTAGCGGCAGTTACTTGCGGACGTGTAGTCTGTGCCAGGAGGGAACTGGTTTTACTCGTGTGCACAGTGCTTCTGGCGCTGCTGTTGCCTTCTTCGTCTTCCGCTGGTGCGAAACTTGCAGTAGTTTTACACTGCCAGGTTCTTTTCGTTTCCTCTGTGGATCGTATTTTGTGTTGCGTTGCTCATTTACATCGGATCAAGCCTTGTGCGAGTTTTTTTCTTTCCCTTAATTGTTGTTGTGGAGGGAAGATGATGTATCATGTATTGGCTTCTTTTGCTGCACTCGTCATTCATCCTCGCGGTTGAAAATTCCAGAGCTGCAAAGAAATTGTTGTCACAGACGCATTTGGAAATGTCGCAGCAGTAATGGAACTAATGCATTGCTAGCAACTAGCTGCAAAGAAACTTCATGCAGCACTTGTCAATGCTGCTGTAGAACCTTGTAAGAAGCGTTGTCTGACATTCATGTGTGTTTGTTTTCCCGCTGTAGTAGCTGTGGACGACGGCCGGAAGTTGAGCGGTAAAGAATCCGGGAGTACATATTACCTTGTTCCAGCAGAGAACATCATGTCCAGCGGTTTGTCTCTGTCCACTTTGACTACCCCCGCGTTCCAATCTCTTGATCTGTGCTGGGATATAATACTGTAGTGCTGGTCGATGCTAAATCGCGCCTTTCATGCAGACGTGAATTCCACTAGACAGATCTTCCTATAGACGCAAATCGCGATTGGAATGTGTTTAATCTGGTGTCGATTGTATACCGATCTGCAGATGTAGCTAGTTTGATCGATGTTTCGATGTACAAAACACTGATCTGCAGATGCATGTTCAACCGATTTCAGAACTGTGAGCTTCGCGGACGTGAAGAGCGCTTGCCCTTTGAACGCCGTCTCACCCAGCGACGCTTGTTGCACTGCTTACAGAGCCGCAGCATACCAGTACTCGGATCAGGTGAACGACTTCAACAGCATTTGTCCTATCCTATTCATCAACTATCTCAGCGTTGTAGGTCCTTATCCTGCTGGCTACTTCGTTGGAAACTGCGTGTCAGGCAGTAGCGGCCTCTGCTCGAGATCCTAGAAAAAACACAGATCCCAAAAAACTCTCTTCTTATAAGAGGACAACTGTGTATTCGTTCTTGTGTGCTTCTTTACTTTCTTTTGGGTTCTTAGTGTCTTCACATTTGCCTGAGCAACAACTGGGTGTTGCAACAGACAGGATTTAAGGGATAAAAGAGTTAGCTCTTGTGCAAACTGGGAGTCTTTTGCCAAGAAAACTCAGATTGTTTTTTCTGTGTGTATTTCTTAAGCAGAGGAATGACAATTCAACTATGTTTGTGCTGACTTTGTGTCCAGTGATTTGCTCTGCTGCTCTTCACCATTCCCTGCCACCTCCTTGTCCAGCAGTTAGCTCTGCTCTTCACCATTCTCTTTATTATTTTCATTTCAGATTCATCATTATGCAAACAAGCTTCTTACCCAAATGCAGGTGAAAGCCAACAAGTTCTTCTGAAGCCAACAAGCAAAGTTCTTCTGTCTGGAATCTGCATCATCATCTTCACTTTCGGTGAGCAATAATCTCTTCTGATAACTGGTTGAATGTACAAGATCACACATTGTTGTGTGAATATCTCTGCTTTTGATGTCTCTCTGTGTACAATATATCATTCACTCTATACTTGGGCTAAAATACATTAGGGGGTTAGTTGGAACAGACACCAATCTCAGTTCCAACTTGACCTTATGATCCAAATGCAGTTTGTTGCGTACAGCTGCTAGACAGTGAGGAAAATAGTTAATAATTTTCAATCTAGAACAAGCAAATACCTGACACTCTGTGTTAACAGAAAACACATCAGCTTCCATAAAAAAGCAGACGGAGTAAATGCAGTATGAAGGAAAATGAGGTACCCATTCTTATTTACTTAATCTTTTGGATTTGAAATCGAGTGGAGAAATAGAGCAAGCCATCCTCCGCGAAGCAAATGCAAGTGTGAAGCGCTCATCTTCTGTCAATGGCCGCTCTATGACTTTGATATTTGTCAAATCCTAGAATTCACACCCCATCCATCCACAAAATGTCACAAGGTTGGTTTTTCCCACTGCAGCAAAGTGACAATGCACATATGGTGGGTCCAAAATCCACAAATGACAATTTAATTTTACCTTCCTATGAGTGCGAACTGGGTTCTGCTGGTATATGTTGTAGGAGGCTATGTCTCCTATCTGGATTACATTATTGATGTTGCCCCACTGATCCACATTGGTCAGCAAACTATTAGAGTGCCTCCAGTGTCCCCCTACGATGAATTTGTAGTGATACCTATTATCCACCACAAAACCAAAATGTAAGACCCTCTTGTACAATACAAGTATTTGATTCTCAAGACCCCTAAACCCTAAATCCCTAACCCATAATTCTCAAGAGCCCTAAACTCTAAGTTCCTAACACTGGCAATTATAAAGATAATGTAGCAGAACCATTGAAAAGCACCTGGTTTGAATTTTATTTCAATGTAATACACAATCTTCATAACTATTGAGGAACTCTCTTCATACTGATATGTAAGACAAGCATAACAGAATGGAGAGATGATCCAATTATATGAAGATTATTACAAGAGACTTTCAGATCAACAATAGCAGTGAATAGAGAAATATAAAGAGACCCATATGCTAGAAAATCAGAGCAAAGTCTGAGGAGTGGTTTAAATGATACAGTAATTCACATTGGTGTTGGTCTCATGTATAGGAGGCCTGTGACTGGTATCAAGAACCCTACCCAACCAGGTACAACCTGAGGCAATACCAGCCTTGTACCAGCCCTACCCTTGTTAGGGACCTGAGGTAATAATATCTGCCTTGCATCAGTTCTCTACTAGTCTTAATATGAGGTATGTACCAGTGTTGGGTAGGTACCTGGTTTGGAGGGTAAGAACCACTAGTTCTGGTTCTAGTTAGTAAAGACCAAACTGGAACTGGGCCTGATTTTGGAGCAGGTTCTAGAGCTGGAATTGAAATTTTACTTTTTTGAAGAACCAGACCTGGAACTGGATTCCCAATTCCATTTATGTATGAAACTGGAACTGAGATTTTCAGTCTGGGTTACCCGGAACTGGCCTGGAACAGGGTCTGACTTTCAGAACCAGAACCAGGGTTGGGCCAGAAAACAGTTTTTGACCCAATACCAGGACTGGGCTGGAATGAAAATATTGAAAGGTACCTACCTGATACCAGTCAGTATAAGGCTGGGATGTTCAAAAGCTAATACCAGACTAACACTTGTTCAAACTAGGGCAAAATGAAAAGAGAAGGGACTATCTCATTCTTTTGAATCTGCAGGGTAAGATCACCATCTACTTACTTGCCCTGTGGAAGTCGGAGGTTGACAGCATACTTGGTTCCACTGACATGGTTTGCTTTGATTGGTTGAGTCCAATCAGCTGTGAACTCCCCTACAACCAACACCTCCTCACCCTGCACCATTTGCAAAAGTTTAGGAGAAACTCTCAAACCAATGGTAATCAGCGTTTTTTTTTGTGAGCTAGGTGGACTGGCAATCATCATCAAGAGGACATGGCGAATTTTGGCTACAGGTCAAAGAGGAAAGTAGAAAAAGTTTGCAACCCCACTATATTTTTGCGATTTGGGTCATTTCTTCCAAAAAAATCCTTTATATCAGTTGCAGCCCCTCTTTTGTTGTCACCAAGTGGCAAAAATTTGCCAAATTTCTTTTTTTTTTTTAAATGCCAATGGTAATAGGACATTTGAAAAGGAAATCTGGAAGAGAAGGAAAAGATTAACCTGATTACAACCATGGTTCCAAACAAATTGAACAGAGTGAGTTGGAGGTCCTTTGTGGTTCCCCTTCTCAACCATGGCAATGAGATCCCATGTTGCCCAAACCAATGCTGGTCTGCAAACAAGCAACTTATGAGCAAATCTTACAGAACCATTTACCTAACAATATTTACAGTGAATCTTGAACTGAAGTTCAGCAGCTTCCTGTCCATATGGGTGCCAATCTTCTGCAGTTGCAGTGCTAATACCACTTCTTCCTGAAAGCTAAACAACAACAGTGAGGTGGCAGCATGTGACTAACCGGTCAGGACCAGAGGGATGCATGGCAGTGACAAATTCATAAGCCTGTGGCAAACTCACATCCTGAATCCAGTGCAAATATCCTATCACACATGATGGAGAGCGCTCAAGGCCATTTGTGCATGTCACGTATACACGATGTGATTGCCGCAGCATTCGATGCAACACTCCTACTACAAATGGTAGCTTCCGCCTCAAATCCACTGTGTCTACATCCCTGTGGTGGTGGTCACAATTGCTTCTTGTTATGTAACTTGTAAAGCATCAATTTGCTGACTTTGTGTTCAATTATGAATGAGAGTTCTCAGTATCTTTGTTTTATTCAAGATGAAAGTGCTGTATTGGTCTTCAGAGCTAAAAAACCCACATACCCTTTGATCATCAAGAGTTGGTGAATCTTTAACTGTGAGAATCACCTGATTGGACACTGAAGATACACAACGCCCTTCTTACGAGCAGTCTCCTCAATCAACTGTACATCTATTTCCCAGTTTACCTGCTCACTTTTGCGCTGCAAGTTCAACACTGCTGTGATTCCCTGCGAGTCCAAGCTTTAGTTGAACAGGCAACAAGATGCATTGAAAAAAAATGTTGGCAAGAAAATTCACATCCCTCTCCTGGCTTTTCTTTTTCTTCTCTTTAAAGTTTTTACTGATCTCAATTGGAGAGCACTAACAAAGCAAAGTATTTGATCTCAGGATCATCATACTAATTTGTGGGTAATACACTGCATCTCCTTCTACTTGTTTTCCATAGCAGCTCTCATCGGAGATGGCAAATACAAAAACCATCAATTCATTAATTCAACAGTGTTTGTGAACTTTTTGTTCAAAGAAAACTCAACACTGATATGAACAGGAAACAACCATAAGGACAAAGATAAGTACCCACCAAATTCTCAGTGAGAAGGTTGACATCTGCTTCAGAATGAATGCATGATCCAATGTATATGTTTTCTGTTATCTGCAAGGACAAGCATGCACATTACCAGTATGAAGTAGTCTCCAGATTGTCAGAAATATTGCTATTGTGAGGATTGCATGTGACACATTCTAATGCAAAATGCCCAGATATGCTGCATAGAATTTCGGAACAAGTTTGGCTGAAAGTTTTGTAACAAAATTAGCTCTAGCAAAGTATCCAAAGCTATACCTTGCTATAAGAAATGCCACTAGCTGCATTGTATGTCAAATCTCCTTGTGATCTTGCCAGAGCAGCTTCATATTCCTCACTCATAAAGGGGCCATCAGTCCATTGAATCTCTCCATCAAAATCTTCAGCAGTTGCAGAGGCGATCACTTCATTTCTATCTTCAACTTGAAAATCACCTAATGCTCTGCTCCTATTAGTGTTGCTAGCTGAATCCTTCACTTCAGTTGCAGATGCCAAGCTCATCAATCCTTTTGGCATGAGGAACTTTGGTGTAAATGTCACAAAGCCAATGCTCCCCCCCTGATATGGTTTGGCTAGAACATTCCCATTCCAAGTTGCAACTGCCACTCGTGCTGGGTTGAATGCAACAGGCATCTCCATGGCCTTTTTCACCCGAGTGTGGACTGGCGGTGTCACAGACCTCTCTAGGACCAAGCTGACTGACCCATTCCGTGCCTTGATTGCATGCCTGACCCCCACACAAGACACATCATAAGCTCCATCCAGTTTATACCAATTCTCCAATTGAAAGAAAAACGCACCACCTTGGACAAGTTCTAGACCTGAAAACTATTATCTTTATAATAATATGCCAAGAATTTCTCAACACTGATGATTTACATCAACCTGAAAAGAATTGCTCAAGAATGCACCTGACAACATTGAGTGTAAGAACACTAGTGGACAAAGTGGGTGTAGAGAAAGCTCCTAGACTTGAAACTTGCATTTACTCCAAAGCAAGCATACATTTAGCAGAGGATAATGGATGAATACATGGCACGAACAAAGTCATCCACATCCCACATAGCATCACCAGATATTGCACTTGTCTTCTTCAATACATCACCCACCATTATCATCATCGACTTCTCTGCATTTCCCTGCAAAAACAGAGCTCCCCCCCAACAATGTCACAAGAAGAACCCAGAGAATTGTAAGATAGCATCTTCCATTACTGCTACTTTTGCTGAGAGCATCAACCCCTTATCAATCGCAGCACAGTGCTTAGGGTTCAGGGTTGCCTTGCAACTGGGTTGTGCTATTTCACACCTGGTGCATGCTGGATTTCATACATGATTTCTCAAGCAGCTAAGAGTCAGATTCACTGGATCAAGCAATCCATGTGGTGGTAAACTGCAGGATGTCAGCTGCAGGATACCAGTTCTTGAAGAATTACAGCAGTAGCAGCAACTGGGTGGTAAAATAGCAAAATCATGGGGAAAGAAAAAAGGAAAAAAAATTTTAAAACACACCCAACTAACCTGCTTCGCAAGCGCCTCAACAAAAATCTTCCCATCAAGGGTTTGTGCGAATCGAATCCCCAGTGGTCTGTCAAGAGTGACCATGTACTCATCCAGATTGATCTTGTACTTGTTTTTTGTCACTATTCCAGTATCTGCAGATCCTTGGAACCCACAATTCACCAATACAGTAGTCGTAGTACTACTACTACTACCATTAGTTCTTGTTTCCTCCACTCGAGAGAATTGAAACCCTAATCTCCACACCAAGTTGACGCTGCTCCTTCTTCTTTGTCTGCTCTGCAACAACGACCACCACCCCCTCTTTCTCTGCTTCTCTCCCAACCCATTATCATAATTCCACTGCCTCTGTACACAAACCATGCAATACCCACCACCAGGAGCTGCTGCTTTCTTCACCTCTCCAGCTCCATGTCCAAACCAAAACTTATTGCTCAACGCAGAACTCCTCAACCCCAATGCCGGCACTGCCATCCCAATTCCCACCTCCACCCCACCCTCTAAAGCTTCTCCAGCAAAGCAAAGCTCCACGGATCACTCACACACTGTGACCAAGACGATCAGCTCAGTTGCAACAAAATCCGAATTGTGGCAAAACCCAAAGAAGCCTCGACGATCATCTGTCGAAGAATCCCTCACGGACATGAGCACTGCAAAATACTGCACTCTATACACACACACATACACAAATACTATACTACAGCACCAGATACATACAATACACAAAGACATATTATACAACACAGTACACAATTTAAATACAAATACTGTACAGTATATAAATGCAGTCTAATACAATACATTTACAGGTAAAGATAAATACCTACTATACAGATACATAAATATTATGCTATACACCATACTATATTATAGAGTAAAAAACTTGTAGCTTAATTGGGAACACAAAACCCATACAATACGGTCTCGTATCTGCATACTGATACGTACAGACCAGTGCAAATATGGATATTTATACGTATATACAAGAAAGATTAGACGATTCTGTTTAGAGATTGTAAATGTGGTTCTTAATTAGAGATTAGTAGCGCCCACTTAGAGAGCAGGCACTTGGGTCCATACAATACTACACAGATATATACATAATACATACTATACAATATTGTAGGGTAATGTACCATCCATACTATATATACTATACGGTTTCATGTACATATTGATATGTAGACCTTGTATTCTTGTACTAATACGTATGTACTAGAAGGATTAGACGATCCAGTTTTGAGATTAGAGATTAATCCGGTTCTTAATTAGAGATTAGCGCCCTAATTAGAGAGCAGGTCCTTCGTTGTGTTGCGTGCGAAGCTCTCTCGTCGCTCTTCTTCTTCTTCTTAGATCTGCGCACAGATCTCTCTCTCTCTCTCTCGTCCCTTTCTGTTGCAGAAAAGCAAAGGAGGTGCTAGAAGAGCACACGCTGTTTTATCGTTTCTTTCTTTCTCTTTGTCTGTTTTCTGTTGCTGAAAGGAAAGAGGTGCAAGAAGAGAACACAAACACACCGCACCATTAAGGAAGGAGGAGCACACGCGCAGCATTAACAAGGAAGCGAAGTACACACAGCGCCGAGCGACTTCTTCAACATGGTGAGTACTACTACCTTTTTGCCATATACTTCCACACTTTTCTTCCCCCCCGCCCTTTTTTTTTGCAAGATCCAACAAGCTTTCCATTGAAGAAGAAGCAACGTACGTACGTGGCTGTGTGTTTGCCTGTTTTCCGGGGGCCGAGATTTTATTGTTTGTCGCTGCGTATCTTTATCAGTTTTGAGGTTTGAGGAGGGGAGAGAGGTCTATCACTCCTTTGTTTTTGCAGATATGACATCATTCTTTCTTATCAGTGAGTTTGTGACTGTGTTTTTAGGGTTTTTTTGTTGTCGTGCTACAGGCAGATTTCGCTTCAGAATCTTTCTGTTCTTGTTTTGGAGATCCTGAATATGCTTATTGTTGATGAACGACTCTGTGTTTTTTTTTCCGTTTTGGTGTGGAAACAGATTCGATTCATCTTGTTGCAGAATCGGCAGGGGAAAACTCGTCTTGCCAAATACTACATTCCTCTTGAGGACTCCGAGAAGCATAAGCTTGAATTTGAGGTATCTCTCTGTTTCCTTCTCTTTTTTCCTGACCTAAAATTCCAATCTCTCTATCCCTATCCCTGTCCCTATCTCTGTTTCCAATTGGCAAGAGGCTAGATCTATCAAGCAGGCTTCTTCTTCCTAGGCTAAAGAAGTTTGGAGTTCTTGGATTTATCCTCTGGAGAATCTCTGAACACAACATAATACAATGAGCTACAGACAAGAGAGATCCTTACAGTCAGTGAACCTGAGGCATTGATGGAGTATCAACACAAAAGTAGGGAGGTTCAATGCAAGGGGGCATTCTATTTCTGATTCCTAGACACAAATATTGACAAGAGAGAAGTTTTTTGTGTTTGACTGCTAATTTCAGGTGCATCGCTTGGTGGTCAACAGAGATCCCAAGTTCACAAACTTTGTCGAGGTCTCCTTCCTTCGCCTATTTCCTCCTTCCTATTGGGTTTTTATGCTGTAATACAAGAATTTTCAGTGAGGTTGCTTTTTCATATAAAGGAGTCACTTGGTTGCAAGTTTGTGTATGTGACTGAGGGATTTCTGGTTTCCCCTTGTGCCAATTCCTATTGGTGATCTGGGATATCTGTCCTCTCCTATCTTGGTAATTGAGACCTGGTTTGGCCTACAGTTTCGGACACACAAAGTAATATACCGGCGATATGCGGGTCTCTTCTTCTCCCTGTGTGTTGACATTACTGACAATGAGCTCGTGTACCTTGAAAGTATCCACTTGTTTGTGGAGATTCTTGATCATTTCTTCAGCAATGTATGTGAGCTGGATTTGGTTTTCAATTTTCAAAAGGTTTGTTATCACTTACTTTCCTCTTCATCTTTGCCTTGCCTTCTCATCAGTTGATTTCTTGGCCATACTGGTGCCAATTTTTAGCATTGATTTTGGCACCAGCATCATATGACTCTTGTTGCTGTTCTCAGACTCATCATATATATGCTGTTTATGTTTGAAACTGTTATTTGCAGAACATTACAAGCTACTTGTACTCTTGCAGGTCTACCTTATTTTGGACGAGTTCATACTTGCTGGAGAGTTGCAAGAAACCAGCAAAAAGGTGCAACTGTTCACCACTTTTAATCTTGCTTTGGTTTGCAAATGGACAAGAAACATAAACAGTGTACACTGGATCTATCTCACTCAGACACAAAATCAATGGGATCTCTGGGAAGATTTTTGATGGTTGGCTTGATTATGGCTTGTTGCTTCCTGATATGCAGGCCATTATCGAGAGAATGGGCGAGCTGGAACGACAAGAGTAGCATTCAATATTCTCATTGTCCTTTTCTCCAGCATTTGCAGACATTTGTCATCTTCTTAGTCTGCCCATATTTGTGTCTGCAGTTAGGATCAGCATGTGCGGTATGCACCTCATACTTGGTGAGTTCATGGCAAATTTGTTTGAGATTAGGTTCCTAGTTTTGCGAAAACTATTTAATCCAGTAAGCATACCCTTTTGTACTCATTGTGTAACTAATTAGACATTGATGCGATTAATAACAGGGTTTTGAGTTTTCTCATCCACAAATTCATAATTGTCTGAAAACACTTGTCCTGACATATTCAAGTTCTATGCATTCACAGGTTCATTGAGAGAAGGTCAAAGGTCATTTACAAAGACTACTTGAAGATGATGTTGTGCTTGTTTGTGAGAGGCTTTAAGAGATTGTGTATTACCCCCAATACCATGACAACTGCAGTGTACTGCATTTCTTCACAAATTGTGTAATGAGATATCCACAGAGACCTACTTTTGTTTGGCTACTTTGGCTATGGAGCAAGTCTTTGAGAGTGATGACCAAATGAGACCAAGGATGCATGCATGATCGGGAATTTTGCACTTGCTATTGTCTTTTGGAAAAACTTCCCTTCTTTGTGCACCCTTGCAAGTACATTATTTGTAAGTCTTAATGTACCTTCCTAACTCAGGTGCTGAAAGGGTCAGAAAGTCTTTTACAATTTTGTAACATTCTTTGTATGATTCCTTTGGGTAAATGAATAATAGGTTATCTCTGGTATCGGTGAGTTCAACTCAGTAACAATCCTCCTATTTCCTCCTCACACTACTGAGCTAATTACTTAATGTTAATTGTAGAAGGCATGTCGTGGCTACTAGGTAGGTAGATGCATGTTGATGGTTTAGTACATTGCTAACCACCCGCCGTGGTTGGCTATGGAAAAAGTGTTTCTTGTCCAGGAAGCATTCATGCTGCATGGTGCATCACTGGTGGGTGCTGGTGCAATACTCTGGCACCGAAAGCAAGGCATCTGGCACCTAAGTCATGCCTTGTAAACAAACAAGTGAAGCCTTCACAACATTGCTAAGCAATAAAGCCAACAAGCAGCCCATCTCATCTAAGTCATTCCTTGTAAATAAACAAGTTAAGCCTTCGCAACACTGCCTAAGCAACAAAGAAGACAAGCAGCCCATCTCATTGTGCTAAGGTTATGCATCTAATGGCATGTTTTTGTTGTACTTATTACCTTCTTGCCCTAACTAGGTACCATCTAATTTGGGAAGCCAATTTGCAACCCTCGGGGCCAATATTCCAGCATTTATTAATATCCCAATGTCAATGTTTTGACGTTTATTAGTATCTTGGGGCCAAACAACAAGCCCAAAATGCTCAAAGTTGGCCTCAAGTTTTTTATGCCCTGACTCCTCGTGTAAAGGGTGCCTAAGCAGTGTTGGCCCAATTCTAGGTTTTTCCCAAGGAGAACCGTTGGGCCTGGGTTTAGAGTTTTTTCTCAAATGGAAAACTCATTGATTCTAGGGCCAACTCAATTTTTCTTGACCAAACTCCAATTTTCAGTTTGGGTTGGGTTTGGGGGTGATTCAAAAGTTGATTTCATAAACAATCTTAATTTTTTTGAATTTTGGTGTTCTCAAAGTGTTCTCGCTAAATTCCCAAAAGGTTCTTGTGATGTTCCCTTCAGTTCTCAATGGGTTCTCAAAGTGTTCTCGACATGTTCCCAAGAATAACAATATGAAATAACATAAGGAACAATTAACCAACAATGGTCTTTATGGAGTGGGCTTTATTTGGGCCTCTATCCAACATAGGGAACAACCTAGGGAATAACCTAGGGCTATAATGTTGTAGTATGTGGGCTGACTTGGCATCAAGGTACCTAATTTATTTATTTTTAAATATCATTTACTTTTGGCTGTAAAAATAATTCTATTTGATCATTAGTCACTATACTAAATAATGAAGATAGTGTGCTTTAGAGTTTCTTTCAGATTTTCAGCAAGGCAGGTAAATATTTTTCAGAATTTTTGGCAAATCCAAAATATAATTAATTAAATAATGAAGATAATGTGCTTTAGAGTTTCTTTCAGAT
>Ga0116227_10006114_pt1 | contig 24677 bp, 23 predicted proteins | sample S1TSphgellanicum_FD_89693 | JGI IMG/M metagenome (GOLD analysis project Ga0116227, IMG submission 89693) | Host-associated microbial communities from peat moss isolated from Minnesota, USA - S1T2_Fb - Sphagnum magellanicum MG | ecosystem: Host-associated > Plants > Peat moss > Unclassified... | reverse complement strand
TTTAGTTAGGAAAAAGGGCCAAAAAAAAAAAAAATACAACAAAACAAGGAAAAAAAAAAACTAAGGAAGCAAATGAGTAAAACAAATCCCAAAAAAAAAATACCAAATAGAAACAAAAGAAGGGGGGGGGGGGGGGGGGGGTTTGATTCACCAAAAGTGGCACCGGAAACTTCAATTTAGCACATGAGACCACAAAATGTGCTAACACCAGCAACAACAAAACACTTGTTAGTTTTAATCTCCACAAATCTTGGAGTTATAGTGGAATTTCACAAAACTTGGGAGAGGAGCATGCTCAGAGCACGCGTCTAGGAGTAAGGGAAACTAAGAGAGAAGAGTTGAATTGGATTTATCTTTCGCTTGAACAACAATAGAAGTAGGAGATGAAAGGGAAAGAGAGGAGCCCAAATTTTCCTCCTACTTAAAGAACAATGGAAGCAAAAGATGAGAAGGAGAGAGAGGAGATAAGTGAAGTTTTCCTCCAGCTTGAAGAACAACAGAAGCAAAAGATGAAAATGAAAGAAAGGAACTAAGCTTAATCATGAATGGAAGCATGTGACAAGAAGGAATGAGAGGAGAGAAGAATGGCCTAAAAGAAAGGGTTTAAGGTTATGGAGTAATGCTACACAAGAGAGTGGTCAAGTTGTAGGGTTTAACATACGATTAAGGTATTGATCACCAAACATTTGTTGCCTTATTTTGAGTGTTAATCTCAACCATTGAATAAATGTGTCCATCTTTTCAAAGGATGTTCATTGATTTGAAGATGAAAATGTTAGGTGATGGCATAGATTGTTGACATGTGTCAGATGTTGTATGTGTGTTTACTGAGTTTGCATTGCTTGAAGATAGGTCTAGAAGTTGATTGGTAAAATTTGGTTTTGAAATAATGGGGCTAAGAGCTACCAAAAGCCATATCTTTTGCATTTGTGCACCAAATTGAACAATCTAACATGCAATAGGTGCACAATGATCTCTTTTACAATCCATCTTTGGACCCTAGAAGCAACCAAGGTTTGGTTTGATCACATGGTTCGTTTGATTTTTGAAGTGTACTATGATTGGCCTCCCTACCTTATTTGTTAAAGTTTTTGTTTACATAATGTGTCTTTTAAGTCCATGTATTTTCAACTTAATCTTAAAAAGTGGTTTTCAACCAACATTAATACTTGCTCCCACCAGGTATGTGCACTTTTACAATATTTTAACAACATGTTCAATATTAAATATTAATAAAAATGTTAATCAATCATCACAATATATTACAATACCATCACAACATCATATCAATGATTATATCAACATTTTGTTAGCACTTAATCTTGAACACATTATTAAAATGTTGGAAAAACATATATACATGGAAAGGACAAGTTTGTGATGCAACTTGAATCCTTTTTCACATTGTCAATCACCATTTACACCATTTTGAGCTACAACCTAACTAAAGTAACTCTTTAGAAAAAAACCCTACACAAATATACCAAGTGGTTGGGACTTATGGTTTTGCCATGCCCATGGTTTCAGGTTCAGTTCACTATTGTTAAATGTTACTTAATTTATAAGCACCACCAACAATGGGGAAAACACTCCCTATACCATGTGAGTGCTTGAGTATCTACCCTTTGAAGGATGTGGCACCAAGCCAAACGTCCGTACCAAGTGGTTGTTGGGATTCATGGTTTGTCCTGCATGTGCTCTTGAGTTCATTTTACCATTGAGCTCTAGCTAAATTTTACTATTGCAACTGGCACAAAGTGGGTCAACCAATCCCCATATCATGTGGGGTTAGTGAATGGGCCCTGCATATAGAGCCAATTTGGGTGCCCGTGTAGGGGCAATCCCATGGAGGCAGAACCAGCAATTGTTGCAAACACATGAAAACAACCATGTACCAACAATCAAATTAACCTTCAAGGTAAACAGCAAGAACCACAAATGCCTTGAAATGTGTAGTAAGCTTCTTCTGCTTCTTCTGCTTCTTCATTTTGAAAGAGCGGTCGTATGGCCACTGAAATTCAAACATGCACTTACAATATTATCTTCATCTTGCACCAACCTGACAGTCCTGGTGAAATTCCCTTATGGCAACTGAATTCGGTACTAGCAGAATAGAAACAACTGAAATCCAATTTGACAAAAAGCCTGGGAACAGAATGAGGTCCTAGCCAAGGACATTGGTGCATGCAAAAGCATTTTTTTTTTGTCAGGACAATATCAAGTCAGTTTGCTCTGCCCGTGTATACAATGTACTTAGCACAATATGAGAAAATACAAGACCAAGCTCCCCTAGGTCTCCACTTGTAAGAGCTGAAACCCGATCAGAGTTTCTTGCCTTCCTTCCACTCTGTTTGTGCATATCCTCACTGGACTCCTCATCAGATTCATGTACAACTGCTCTATCAAACAATCGATGTGCTCTGTAGAAGAGGGGCTTTGATACCACCACCTGCTCACCATTCAACAATAAACACATCTGTCTCAGGCTCCAGACCCCAACCAGAAAAAAGTACAAATCCATCCTGATCATTGACACTAGAAGAATGTCCAGGATTCATGAATTCATGAACAATACCAGCAAGAGGCAGAAAGAAGGGGAGAGTGCATGAGGAGAAACCATGTCTACATCTGGGTTGGCACCCGTCAGGATGTGTCTGGTCTCTCCAGTGATTGAAGCAATTGAAAGCTGATTCACTTTATCTATAGATGCAATTACTAATTCGCGGCAGTCATCCAATGTCTCCTCCTCAGGTGTCTCAGTTGTTTCAGATCTGTTTCCATCACCAAAATCAGAAGATGAACATGGAAAATTGGACTAAACATACATGAAGAATGGCTTATTTCTGTTTGGAAAGTTCTATTAGTTGAACATTTCTTCCTGTACAGCTTCCAGGTATCTGAGCAAAGAGATCATACTCAACTCACTCATTAAGCTAGTCAGGGAAGAAACATGAGTACAAAGACACATACGCGAGTTCACCCCATATAGATGTTCTCTCTGATGCTTCATGTAGTTTCCAAGCCTTAACCAAGGCTTTCCGGAAGCCTGTAGCATAGTACATGGCAAATGCAACAGCCGCCACCACCACTGGCCTTCTTGGTCTCTCAATTAGAGCCAGGTGAAATGCTAATACTGCTACCCTGTTCACCATACAGTATGTCAACCACCATGCACAAAGACAGAAGGCACACATTCCAAGCTTATTCTTGAGAAGCTCAAGCAACCACATAAATCGTGACCAGAGAAAGAACATCTCTGTAGTCATGAGGGGCATTGAGATGGAAATGATCTGAATAAGGCAGGTATAAAAGTGAACTATGAGTTGAGACAAGCATACCACAGGCCTCCATGACATGGGCGGTCCGCACCAGTCACACTATCCATGTTAGCAAGCAGTTCCTGTATATCTCACCACAGATGCAACTGTTTAAGGCAGTGACACCATAAAATCCATCTTCCATAACTAACCCTATAACATACCTACATAACTCCTTTTTCCTCCCTTGCTGCAACCAAAAGTTCACAGTTTGTGCAATACATTGACTAGAGATCATGACTTACCAAGAAAAGATTTGTTCTTTGATCTCGTCGTTGGAAATTTAAGCCTATGAGATATTGTGCCTGTTCCATAGCCAAACAAAAAAATGCTTAAAAGCCAACCCAACTCAAACACTACACAGTACATGTCAGATAAAAAGGGCCAGGGACACACCTGAAGAGGGAGCAAGTACTCAAGAATTCCATATCTCCATAAAAGACGGATGGAGCGTGCTGATGCACCATATGCCATTAGCATATTCATCTCTAACTGCAGTCTTGTCTGTCAATGTAAAGAGTCAGAAAAAGCCTTGAGTTATTCAGCACATGAGGGAACATAAATGACCAGACCTCTGATCAAACTCAAGTATCCTGTATGCATATGTATGAAGAACTGATGTGTACACACTCTGCTCAAATATTCCAAAAATGAGACCCAGATAGCTGCAAGAACTACTAATTTACCATGAAATATGGAAAGGTTGAAGCATTATAAACTCACCTTTTGAAGACTTTTTTTGAAACTGCAATTAATGACAGAAAGGCTTATGTAGGAGGGAGGCGAGCACCTTGTTCAGTTCAAGAAGAGAGAGCTTGTGATCTCTAATGGCACGTGCAGTGCTTTTGGTGAAAGAAAACTCAAGGCGGGCTGCAATACGAATTGCTCGTAGTATCCTTGCTGCAGCCCATGCCGATAAATGGAAACATCAATTAACTCAGGCCCATATCACAGCAAAAAGGTAGAAACGAGTCTGAATGCTGATTAACATAATATTGGAGAGCATAATGATGTCAGACCCTATGGAAAAAACAAGCACATCCAGAGGCATGTTGTTTAGGTATGGGAAGTATTTTTCAACCACCCATTTATAAAGCAAACACAGTAGAAGACCCACTGAGAAAACTTGAGGATTGCCTACCTGGATCTTCCTGGAACGACTCATCTGCAGGAATAACTGTCCGCACCTGACAGTGGATAATGCTAGTTAAGGATGGGCAGCAACAGAAATGTTTACTTTACTTTTCCTCCAGTCATGCAGACACAAGAAAAGTAAAAGAAACAGAATGAGATGTTACAGTGGAAGCAAATCCAAGATCTTATGACCCAGCAACCTAGAGCACCTCAATCGAGTCCCAATCCAAGTCCTTATGTCAACCTCTAAACTGGTCTGACTGGGGCTTAATCATGCAAAGGCACTCACACATAAGATGCATACAGATAAAGAATACCTGAAATTTCCTGAGATCTCTAAGGCCGCCAACATAATCATACACAATGCTCTGGAATGGGTCATACATAAGCCTGCAGTTCAGAGTGTTCATCAGCAACATAGATCCCTCCCTATCTCATAAAGGCCATCCATAAGCAATATGAAATTGATGAAGATTGGATGCCAGAGAAGGGGAGGGTACCCATTGACAGTGAAGTCTCGCTTCAAGCAATTTTCCCACCGTGCAAAGTCACGCATATCCCAGCCTTCAGTTCCTTTCACTCCCTTGTGGGCCACTGTCTCACCTTTTTGATTATCTAAACTTGTACAAAAGCTTGATACCTGACTCAAGAACATCCGAACACCACACAATTACATAAGAAAGAACAGAAAAATAAGTTAGAAAGTTCATGGTCTTTCCTCTGTAAGAACGGATGGAGAGAAAAAATTACAGTAAAGAACTTGCTGAACTTGATTTGCAGATGAAAATCTCAAAAGAAACAAGCAGAAAGATTAAACACAATCTGCTAGATCTACTTCAATTAATTCACAAACTTACCTCAATAACTGTGTTTAATGAGCTGACATGACAAATTGGGAAGCGCTTCCCGACAATGATGCAATGACCTGGAAAGCTCTTTTTGACCTGCAAATTTTCCCACATTCAGTAATCATGGACTTACTAGCTCCCATCTCTATCACATTTATCCATGACTCCATTTGTTGGTTCAAATGGAGGTAATTATAGCACTCTTTGAGAAACCCTGCTTCTCATGGTGTGTTAAACTAGTGAAGTCTGTGCACCAATTGTACATGATGGTGATTTGGCTAAAGCTCAAGCAAAAAACTGCACAGTTTGTTAGCCTTAATTCTAGCATGGAAACATACTCTGAAACCACATGTACAATAGAATGTAAGTTCATATGGCCATAGTTATCTCAAGAAGGGCAAATTTCAGCTAAGTTAGTGGGCTCTACTTGAGGATACAGATAACAGCAAGTACCCAAGGGCTGTTGACTAGAGAATACGTATTCATAAGTATTGAGACCTTCTCATGTACTTATGATGTTAAGTCAACCTGAATATGACCCAATAATAAGGTTATAGAGACTTCAGATTTGAACAAACATATTAGTGAACAGGGGGAAGAAAAAGAGGAAATGCAACCCTAAAAAGACAGGAAAAAGGACTGAAGGGGCCAGGGGGGTTATTGACTAGCAAACATTACAAGACCCATCATTGCTTGTAAACTTGTGAAGTATTTGTAGGTTCGACATGACCACCTAAAAGGTAGACAATTTCTAGTAGACCGAATTACTACTTCTCTCTTTTGTAGCAGTTCTTTGGCTAGTTGAAATCCTACTTGCTATATTCAATTAGTAATGGCTGTTAAGAATTTCTTGGCCAACCACTGAAAGAGTTGACACACACAGATTACATACTTTGCCGATCACAGAGTCAAGAATAACAATGCTGAGCACCAAACTCTTTCAGAAAATCATTTTCTACCTGTTTAGGATCAGCTGTGGTGAGGACATCAAAATCTTTTGGTGTCTGCTTCAGCAGCAAATCTCTCACACTGCCTCCTACAAGATACGACTCATAGCCTGCAAGAAGGAATAAAGAGCACCTCAACTATCTATTTCCTGTCAGAAAAATGCAGAATAGATCCAAAAACACAACCAGATAGAGAATGCATATAGTTGTTTCTCAATCTACCGAACAACATAAAGATTAAATGTGCATGATGCACAAGCAAATCAACATGTCCCAAACCACCACAGTGGCCTTGGAACCACCAGCAAGGGCTCTGAAGGTACTGATTTGGACAGTAAGATATGCGCCTTTGTCTTCTTTCCTCCATCTTGACTTGACAAAGCAAGAACAGCCAGAGTGCTATTATTCACCTTCATCTTGTAGCCGGTTGAGCACCCGCCATGATGCAGCTGGAATGAGTTGCTGATGGAGTCCATGCTCTCCTTTCTTCAAAGTTCGCCTTTGAGCTTGGTTCCGTCTATCTGCAATTCCAACTGCAAAAAGACTTCATGATTCCATACAAATGCATACAGACATGCATTTGGATATACAATGCCTTCCTCATCTGTAAAACTTACAGCCCTAATATAACCAGGAATGTAAGGCTGAATGCATGTCTGCATGTTTCATTCTGAACTTTCAACCCAAAAGAAAAAGAAGCAGCATAAGGGTGGGTTGGGTGCGGAGCATTCAGATAGATTATGAACCCTAAAAGTCCACTGAAAGTACTGAAAGAGATTCATAGCATAAACAACAGCAGCTGATGGTGGAGAGTTGGAGGTGGGTACAGAACCTTGTGAAGAAGATGAAGGAATCAGACCATCCAAGATATCTGCAGACATATCTCTCTCGGAAACCACATCTGCCACAGCTTCCAATTCTGTTGTTCTGCTGCTGCTACTGCTGCTGTGGCCATCCAGCACACCCACTTCCTGCACAACATAACCAAACTTGCATTGTGCATGATTTTGCAACCAGAGCAAGACCCACATAAAAACCAACAAGCTACTGCAAACCCAACGTACCTTCAAGCGTAAGGCAAGGGAGTAGAGAGTGGCGACGGAGGATTGCCGCAATACCCCGATCACTCCCCTTTGCACTTGCGCCACCAGAGCAGCCATCTCCTTGCTCTTGTTCTTCTTGTTCTTCTGTTGGAATAGAATCCCTCGGGTTCAGATCACAGAGCTGCTAGGCCTCCCCCATTGCAAAGCAGCAAGCGGCGATCAGGCGCTTCCTCTCTCCTCCTCCATCCAACGCTCTGGAGTGGAGACCATACGAGCATTGCAGCAAGCCAGTTCCATTTGCTACAAAAACAAAAGAAGAAAGCACAGCAACGACAATGATGTCTTCTTCTTCTTCTTCTTCTGTTGCAATCCTGAAAATTCACAATCCGCCTCCGAGAATCGTGCAGGTACCTTGCAGGAGGAAGGAATGCGGGGCCGTTCGCGTGTGCATGTGCAAGCTGCTGCTAGGGTTACAGAAGCTGCGCTGCGGTGGTGCTTCTTTTCCAGTCGGCTTGGATTAGGGTTTGGAGAACGTTTGAAGAATCGATGGAAGAAGAAGAAGAAATGCTTTGGATCGATGCGCGGCGATGGCGCGTGGACGAGGAGGAGAAGACGGACGAGGTCCTAGTCGGGTAACGAAATCTTTGCTAGATGATGACGACGGCGATGGTGATGGAGGTCAGGAAGAAGCGCGGATTACTGTGAATGAAGCTTATGCCAAACGCTTTGTGCACAACAAGGAGCGGGAAGACCTGCACAGGCTGCAAGAGCTGAAGAAGAAGGGATTAGCGGATTCCGAAGGTGATGACGACGACGACGATTCAGAGGAAGAAGATGAGGATGGCTTACTCCCTGTGCGCACGGACGCGCAGATCTTCGAGACTTTGGCTAGGATTAAGAAACGGGACCCGTCCATATACGTCTCGGAAGCAAAGTTCTATGACGAGGAAGAAGAAGAAGACGGAAGAGAGGAAGGAGATGGCGTGGAGGCAGCGATAAAAGAGAAGAAGAAGAAGAAGCCATTGTATCTTAAGGATGTGGTGGCAAGGCAGTTGCTTGATGGCGGTGCAGACGAGGACGAGGAGGACGAGAACTTGAAGAAGAAGAAGAGATCAAAGACTAGGACCGCGGCCGCGCAGCAGCCTGCAATCGCAACATATGCAGACGAGCAACAGGAGTTGAAGAATGCGTTTCTGCAGAGTGTCGCAGAGGCGGATTCTGAAGCCGACGACGACGGCGGTGAGATTCTTTCAGATCCTTCCTTCACTCGTGGTTTTGGTCTTTTCTAGTGTATCTCTTTCTTGTGCGCCTTGAGGATGTTGTCAGGGTATTTCGAGCTTTCTTTCAAGGATCTCAGCTGGCAAATGTCGTTTTTTCACTCCTGTTTTCTTTCTTTCTTTCTCAGAAGAACTTTTGAGAGTAAGGCCAAAGAAGGCAGAGGAACTTGGAAGGGACAAGGAAGAGCAAGCAGAAGAAGCGGTTCCTGATGAGGAAGAAGAAGAAGAAGCAGAAAAACAACAACGGAAGAAAGATGTAGGCATACGCCAGCGTCTGGAGTCTTACTTCGGGAAAGACGATGAGCTTGATGATAATGAGAAATTCCTCAAGACTTTTCTCCTCAATCAAGGCTGGATAGATACGGAGAAGAACAGGATTCCCTCCTACAAGGAAGTCGTAGTGGAAGTGAGTGAGGATGAAGCAATCCTGGAGGATCAAGACAAGTATGAGGCCAGTTACAATTTCAGATTTGAGGAAGGGATGGGCTCACAGGTGATGGGAAACCCTAGAGTGGTGGAGGGATCAGTGCGGAAGAAAGGAGAGGTGAGGAAGAAGCAGAGGCAGAGGAAAGAGGAGCGCCTTTCAGAGCAGCAGAAAGCGAGGGAGGAAGAACTGAAGCGGCTGAAGAACTTGAAGAAGAAAGAAATCATGGAGAAGCTGTTGAAGATCAGAACTGTTGCAGGTGCAAGCTCTGCAGAATTTGCAACACTGAAAGAAGAGGATCTGGAGGCGGATTTTGACCCCGAGGAATATGACCAGAGAATGAAGGAAGCCTTTGGAGATGAGTACTATTGTGCAGAGGATGCAGAGCTAAAGGATGATGATGAAGAAGAAGATGATGACGGCAGTGACAACAACATAGAAAAACCTAACTTTGATGCAGAAGATGAAGAACTTGGATTGCCAAAAGGATGGACCAAGAAGGTGGGTTTTGCTGCTGTGCGTGAGAAGCAGAAAGTTTCTACTAAAGCAAAAGCAGCATTTGACAAGAATCTGGAGGATTACTACAAGCTCGACTATGAAGACATGGTGGGTGATCTCCCCACAAGGTTTAAGTATCGGGAAGTACAAGCCAATACTTATGGCTTGAAGGCAAGGGACATCTTAGGTACTGAAGACAAAGAGCTCAACCAGTACGTATCCATCAAGAAATTGGCAACGTATCGCACTGAAGAGTGGAAACCTCCACGCTCCCTGCGGTCGATGATGAGGAAGCAGTTCCTGGGGAAAGGGAAGGAAGACCCCATGAGGAAGACAACACAAAAACAGATTGCTAGCAATCAAGCAAAGTCAAAGAAGGAGGTGCCTGACTCTGTGGAAGTGGAGGAGCATGTGACTCCTGCAGTAGATTTAAGCAAAGATACACCAGAAGCAGCAGGTGAAGAATTACAAGTAAACTCACAGCAAGGTAATTTGAAGAAGAGGAAAGATATGGCAGATGCAGGAGGTGAAATACCACTAAGCTTGGAGCAAGGGGATTTGAAGAAAAGCAAGAGAAGGAGAAAGAAGAAATCAGGTCCAACAGCTTTTCTACCTCCTTCTCGAATCCAGGCTTATGAAACTGTGCAACAACCAGCTAAAAAGAAGAAGAAGAAGAGCAATACTGCAAGGTGAGAGCAACACTGTTGTTTGTCACAAAAATTTTGTATGCAATCCGGCTTTTTCAAAACTTCCTGCAGAATTCAAAGAAGGCTTGGGTTATTTGGGAGTGTCTTTTTCTTCATCATCTTTGATGGACATTCACTGGTAGAAACTTTGCATACTGCATGGAAAAAGGTTAGAGATTGGTTTCAGCACCTTCAGACAATTGAAGTTCAGTTTTTAATGTCTTTCATCATGAAGAATGCAGATCAAGCCCCAGATCCTGACAGATATTGTTAGATGAGCTTTTCTTGCACCAGAGTCTTTAGACAGAAATTGTCAACCTCTGGAATAGGAAACTCAGGAAGTGTAGAATACTATGCCATGTATGCCGAAAAAATTTCAACTTGGGCTCTGCACCACTTCGCCGTACCAGTGATGATCAAATGATGAAAGGTAAAAGGTTTATATTTGAGATATTTTATTAGGTCCACCAATTTTTGACAATGGGGTCCCTCTCGGGATAGAATGAGTACTAATCCCTGCCCTGCAATTTTTGTTGCAGTCTGTAAGGATTTTAAATCGCCCCCCACACCCCCATGCTTATCTCTGTGCAACAACTTTGAAATCTGTCAGCATCTATTTCTCCTGTAAAGGTTCTGATTTTCTCTCTCTACCAATATTGTTGTCTCTTGAACTCTGGCTGTGCACCTACTCTCTGTGGAGAGTTGAGCAATTCTGTTTGGTTGTAAGGGACATAGTTGGGAGGAGCACAGGTGCAAGAAGCAAAACAATACTTGTCGCTACAAGCTTTTAAAGCTCTTGTCAAGCATTTGCCCTTCCATCTTTCTTTTTCCATCTTTTTTCATCTTTAAATGAGCAAACCCATCCTTTGCAGGTACCACCAAAATTCACAGAAAGGTGGACTCAATTTAATTTCATTAAAAAAAAAAATCTTTTTAAATTATGATTTTTATTATTGATTTACACCACATGGGCTTTGTGTTCCTCACATATATATACTTAATATGAAAAAATTGTAAATAACTACAAAGGCCAAACAAGTAAGAGATTTATATTCCTAAAATCTTTTTGAAATATGTTTTAAAAATTATTAACCTTTTAACAAACAGTGCAAAGGCACCATTGTAAATTTATATGTTTTTGGTTTATCAACTATATTCACTAAAGTATAGCCCAAATTGTTGATTAACAAAAAAAAAGTGAAAATTATTACAAATTTATAAATATGAATGTAATGGCCTTGACTTTTGAAATTTTCTCAAAAAATTGGTTGCTTCAATGCATTATCTATTAAAAATTTATTATTATTATTATTATTATTATTATTATTGAAGGCCTTCCTAGAAATTAAAAACATTTAAAAAAATGAAACAATGATTTTTTTGTGTTCCTATACAAAAGAACCCAAATGTTATTTAAAAAAAAAACTTTCCTTGATTATCCAATTGAATTTTTAAATTTTACATGACTTGGGTAATCTTTTGATATAAAATTTAAAATGAGAAATTTTTCTTAAATGAGTCTTATGTTGTCCTAAATGAGTTAGAAAAATTTGAGGTGTGACATTCTTAGTGGTACCACCAAAAGATGAGTTTGCGTTAACTTACATTTTGTTTTTTTAACAACCTTGAGTTTTCAACTTTGTTTTTGTGGCAACTCTAAGCTCCAAGATTATGATAACTTCTTGATAAATTTGCCTTCATTCACAAGATCCTTGTTTATGTGAAATATAAGGGGTCGAATTTATAAACATATGCAAGTGTTGTGAATTTGATTGTTTCATATGGTAGTTTGATTACATTGGAACCATTTGATGGGTTGTGTTTTAGGCATGCCCTCATAAAGGTTTTCCAATATACTACTGATGAGAAAAGTGGCCCATGGATTTGTCCTACACATCTATAAAAACTACCCAAGCTAACATTTAGAAGTGCATTGTTTGGCCAAAAGAGTTTAAGAAAAAGAAAACAAGTTTGGAAAAAAAAATTGCATAGATTTTAGCTTGGAACCCAAAAATTCGAGCACATTTGTTGGAACAAGGTATGTCATTTTATTTCGTCTTTTGATGAATTTCATGGGATTTGTATTTTTTACAAGGTATTTAGAAATTTGACTAATGTGGTGTTGAATTGATTTGTTGTCAATTGGAAGTTTGCAAGTTCAATTTTTTTTCATTTAAATTTTTTTTTGCACCATTACATTTTTTAATAAGCAACAAACAATTTCATTATAAAGCTGCATACCTCTCCCTAAACCAAGTTATTTGTGAACCTATTGTGAGAGGTTATGTTATGAACAAGAATTGAGGACATTAATTGGCTCCTTAAAGTTGCCCTCAATTTTGTTATTTCCATGTGTTTGGAAATTTGTGAAGATCTTTCCAACTAAAGTGTTCCTAATCAACAACCTTGCTAAAGAGGAGATAAATGTTTTGGATTTTGATTTAAGGAGTTCATTTCTTGTATGAAACACTGAGTTTCCAAGGCATTTCTACCTTTCATTTCTTTTATGCATGAAGTTTATAAGAAAAAGGGCCATAACATGTTGGATTTGATGTTGGATCCCACATATAAAAGTACATATTTGGTGACTACTTATTTGGGTCATGACATTTCTACCACCCAATTAGGTGCAAGCACTTTAAAGTAAAATAATATGTGATCTTCTTTTTTTTTTAATGAAAGTAACCATAAAATAAATTTTGATATAGAAAACTTTGAAATATTTTTTAATTTAATGATCAATACGAAGATGTTCTTTGACTTTAAGATAATAATAATATGTTTTATGCTTTTAATATGCATTTAAGTAGATTTTTGAAAATGCAAGTGGATGAAAATAAGTGCCTCGAATTGGTTTCAAGTAGATGGTAGGACTTTAATTAAATTTTTGGTACTTCAAGTTGATGGCACCTTAAAATGTATTAATTACTTTCAACTTTTGCATATTAAGATTCATAATTTGCCAAATTTTTAAGATAAAAAGTAAGTTTTAACACATTTTACCTAGTTAGTTTCAAACTTACTGTTAGTCCACCTAAGTAGGTTAGTAGGTTGGCTTATTTACTTACTTACCTAGCCTAGACCTTGCTACCTAACATTAGGTAGGAAGGTAAATAGGCCTGCGCTCGGAAATAGGTTAGGTTTTTAAGCCCTATTTTATTTCAAATTTAGTTTTTAAAAATCAAGCCTATTTGATTAGCTCATTCCAAACACTACTACAAAAGCATGTCTTTTATGCCTTTAGCATTTCGACTAAAATGATTAATATGATTGAAATACTTATTCAAAATGATTAAGCTGACTAACTTTTGTCTATTTTGCCACCTCTTCAAAAGTAGGTGTGTTTGAAATGACTTTGATGCCTTATATTTTCAATTAGAACAAATAGTACCACTTATATGTGGCATTTTGAAGCCTATGTGGCGTAGGTGCATGTAGGTATCTTGATTAATATAAGTCAGCCTTACTAGCACCATGAATGGTGACATGTAACATTTGCTAGTTTATAATCATGTGGGTAATGCTACTTTTGTAATTTGTTGTGCCACGTGTATTATTAATTTTCTTAAATATTTACATGATTAGGATTTGTTGGCCAAAATGGTATAGGTAACTATAGTGCTTTGTTTTCAAAATATGTAAATGGTCCTAATAGAGCTTTAGTGTGGGCCTTAAGAACATGTCAACCCTTTTAATAATCATGAATAATGTTTTTCCACATTAAATAGTGAAGATCTACCTACCAACACGAAGAACTATGGGTGTAATCACAATTGGGGTACAATAACAAAAACCATGATAACCATTTGTGTTATGTCTTGAATCCTAAGTTGAGGACTTAGCAAATTGAATGTTCTAAGATGTTAGATAATGAAAGGGGGATATGTATGTTTAGGCTTTCAATCAATAAGCGTTATAATGAATGATTCAAATCAAATGAACAAATTTTGAATGATCTCTTCAAGTATAAACCAAAAAGGAATACATGATTATTTAGACATTCTGGAATTACATATTTTCATTTGGAGTGCAAAAACCTTATTAAAAACATCAAATAATGTCCCCTTTTTTCCACCCACGTCTCCTATACTTTTTTTTCCAAACCTTTGGAATTCATATAAATTTTTAATTAAAAAAATTAATTTGATTGTCTTTATTAATGCATCTCTTTTATATAAAATCTAAGATTCTAGCATCAATTCCACAAAATTTGATGTTTACCCCTACTAAAACATTATGCCATCATATAGAACATATTTTAATTTATTTGTGATTAAAGTATGGAGCAATTTGAACAAATATTGCTAGTCTTATTGAGTACTTTTTGATAAAAACTACGTAGTGTGACACATTCTTAAACCATCTTTCAGGACATTTAGGGACATGTTTTAATCAACCAAATAAAATTTAAAAACCCACCATTTTATTCAAAAAAAATGTGAATATTTAATGAAAAAAATCTACCAAAAAAATTATTTCATAAATGTAATGGTCATTCAAAATAGTGTCGTGAGAATGATTTTGGGGTGAGACATTCCTTTAGTGTACCCCAACCGTGATTACACCCCTATATGTATATTGACCAAAATCTATGTCATATATATATGCAACACCAAATAAACAACATGTCATTAATTAATTTGAACACAAAGCTTAGCCAAAGAATAGCCACAGTGCAACATATAATATTTATATGAATCTTAGCTAGAATACACATGTATGTGCAACCCATCCACAAGACTATTCTATGTGCATGAAATTTGACTATATCAAAAATCTGATAACATAATATTTGAAAACACATTATCTATTATCAACTTTTAGGAGTTCCCATTCACATATTATTAAGGATTGTAGCAAAAAATAAACAATTAATGGGGTTAAGCATAATTTTAATTGAGTGCTAATGGAGTTGAAAATATACATACAATTATCCAAATTCATTAGGTACTACTAATTCCTAGAGGTAGAACTAATGTCATGCTCCTCTAAACTATTGTTCCCATCATCTGAACTTTCACTAGGATCATTTGCAACTACATTTAAAGTAACAACAATTAAACCCCTTGCAATATTGGCTAGTTAATCAACACAAAGCCCTCTATTATGATTATAATAAATCCATGTTCTTAAAGGAAGTTCACCTTTGATATGCTACCATTTGGTCTTGGTGGTATTCATCTAGAGGTGCAAGTGAAGGCGCCATTCATGAGTTCAATAATTGGCTCGGCTTTTGGCACTTTCGTGTGTGACAATGGGGAGGTTTCATGTTGGATGTGAGTTCTACCAAACTATTTTGTTCAAATTTTATTTTCCATTTGTCCTGCCTAGATTCTAATTTCATTTTTTAAATTTGTTTGTAGCACTATGCGTTTTGCTTTTAAAGGCCTACTTCCATCTAGAGGCTGGAATAGAACGCATAACAAGCAAAAAAAAAATTAAAAAAATTCTAGTATCACAGACACCCAGGTGGAAGCTTGGAAATGATCTGGAAACGATTTGCGAGTAAAAGAGATACTTCATACAAAATACCAGGTCGAAAGATCTTCACTATCAGAATTGAAACCTATAATGTCTTCAATGTTGGCTTATTGGCACCCTTGTCAAAAACCCTAGCTCGACTATTCAACATTTGATATGTTGTAAATTGTAAAGTAGACTCTACTACCAAAGATCGGCATGGGGTGCTTGATGACTAACATGTGGCATAACTGCTCTTCGTGCTTTCTACATTATATGCAAAAAAGAAAACGCATCATGTTTAAAGTCTTAAGGATGGACTTGGGGGGAGATAATACAAAAAAACTTTTTTTGGTTATTTTAGAATTTCTTGCCAAAATTCCCCGTGATCACTATAGCAAGAAAGCAAGTTCTTTTATGTTACTTAAGCCACTTGGAGGCCGGTCACTATCAAAACAAGCCAAAACCTAGTGACAAAATCAAATCCAAAAAAAGGTTGAATTGGAGAGTCGTATGATGGGCGACCATCTTGTACGGTTCGAAGGGGGCTCAAGTACCAAAGCATTTAATATGTGTCTAAGAAAATTCCACCCTATTGAAATACATGAAAGGATAAACACAAAAATAAGTGCTTTGCTTTTATTTTGAAAATACAAAGTATATTTCGAATTGGGAGAGGCAGGTTTCAAACCTACGTAGAAAGCTTCAGCAAATTTATAGTCTATCGCTTTTAACCACTTAGCCATTTTCCCCATGATAAGTAAGCTTTGACTTTTTTAGTTAAAATCACGGGACTTTGGTTATAAATCGGTCAATCCACGCATGTAACCTTGGTCTTTCCAATAGACTAATCAAAAAAGTAGATGCATGTACTGTTGGTATATATTATTTATTATGCACTTTAAGCATCCTATAGGATTTGAACCTGTGACCTTCAACTTAGAAGGTTGTTGCTCTATGTAATTAGACAATAAATTCATAAAAAACAACAATGACCTGAAATGCGAGCCGTGAATAGAACATATTGTAATTTATCTACTCCCAAGGCATAACAATATATTCTTTCTTTTCGCAGCAATATATATTTCTTTTACCAAAACAAAAAAACTAAAAGAAGGGGAAAAAGAATTGAAGAGAGCCATCACCAAATATTTGACCACAACTTTGACCATTTTAACAATCAAAGTGGTAGCAAAACATCTAGAGCATAACTACACATTCACACAATCTTGTAGAGAGATAGGAGCATTTAGTGAAATCAGTGAACCATACATCCTTCTAGATAGATGTGTAGGAGAGAGCGCTCATAGTACTTGTGTACCTTTTGCTTTGAGAACCATGTGAAGAAAGAGAGAGAGAAAGAGAATGTTGCTTTACAACAGAAGGGAAGGGGCCTAAATTGGCAGACTAACATCGCACACTTGAGTAGTGTGGAGAAGGCTGGTCAAAAAAAGGAGGGGAAAAAAATTGATTTTTTTTTACTCTATACCCTTCGAAGATGAAGCCAAAATGCACGATTTCTAAGAAAGGAAGGAAGTCATTGAATATTGGGTTTGTTGCCTATTTGTTTGCTGGCGCATAAACTAGGCAGGCACTTTCTTCAAACCAAACCTTTGTCATCTAGAAGCTCTTATATGGAAGTACTTCTAATGGCAAAAACTCAACCATAACCATAATGACGCTGCGTCTTGGCGTGGGGATTGAAAACCTGAGGTAACTCAAGTTGGAGAGCCGTGTGATGGGTGACCATCTCGCATGGTTCGGAGAACACTTTTGATAGTCACATTTGAATATTAAAACACTAATGAGATAAATGTTGATTTGTTGACGAAAGGGATCCCTGGATCAGAGCATTATCAATGCATGGAAAGGATAGGTCTCCAACGACATGGCATTTGATACCAAGTGGGAGTGTTAGAAATCAGATACCACCAAATCATTCTAGAAATTTCTAGAAACTTCTAAAAGCTCTTCAGAAGGTTCCTGATAACTCGTTGACTGTAGAAGCAATTTTAGAAATATAAGTAACTCAGAGATACATATTAAAATATCTACTGCAAATCAGGGAATCAACCATCACCACCGTTGAATTATGTCCTAGGTTTACATGACCATTTTTGGGATTCCGCTGGATTCACATGTATTTAAACCAGTCTATGGAAATAGAACAGACAATCCATTGTTCTTTGCAATTCTTACTTCTCCTCTTCTACTACCTCTTGTGACTATTTGCATATACTATTTCTTGCGAACCAGTCTATATTTTCTTCTTGTGTAGATTTCATTCGACTTTCCAATTGAGGAAACAGATCCTTCACACATGCATTGACTTAGCAATAGTCATGTTCTAGCTTATCTACCTCTCTGCACTTGGAGCACCTATTCTACTGGAGAGGATATCGCCCAATGTCAACATAGTATGGGTTCATCCACAACTGAGTCATAACTAGCTGCTGGTGCTGGTGGCTGTAGGTTCACTCTAGCCCCTTCTGATCACAATGAGCAAAACACTCTAAGCACCCACCACCCTCATAGGACATTGTAACTGAATATGCTGCACACAACTTCAGTTCACAGCTAGAAATTACCAGTGTTGAGGTGCATTCACACCTAATGTTAAGTGAAAATCTAGGTGACATCTTAGGTGGCACCCAATGTGAAATGGGTGATTGTTTAATATTAAGTGAATGTTAACTTAACATAAAATCTTCATGATAAAATAGGTTTAGGTCCTAAACGATTAGTTTGGTGTTAGGGCACTTAACATTAGAGTCCTTAACACCAAGTGTGAAATGCACCTTTGGTCTGGTATCAACTTATTTTGATACCAGCTGGTACTGGCAACTAGGCTAGACTTGTAATGTCTGCCCTAGCACATGGCATTTTGGTGCATGTGAACATGACTTTGATTTTGCATGAGCTTTCTCCAGGGCTTTGAAGAGAACTCACCATTTCCTTCCTAACAAAGCAAAAAGTTCAAATAGGAAATGGTCCTGAAAATGGGATTATGTGATCCAGCAAGCACTAGTGCCCCATCCATTGGAAACCTGTTATGAATCTGTTGTGATTCATTCACAACTGAGTTAGTTACCTATTCTGTAAACCCTCCTACTTCCCCCTCACACTACATACTTGCAAACTACCTATGTAAGAGGCTACTTATCCTAGGTGCATAGGATCCACATTTGTAGGTTAGTAGGTAGGTAATGTAAGTTGCCACTATGTATGTAGGTAAATGGGTTACTAGGCACTTGGTGGCTACTACTATGTAGGTTAGATACATATGGATGTTTAGTACATAGCTAACCACTGTGATTAGTTATATGACAGGAATATAATGAAAAAAATGTTTGCTCTTCACAAAACCATCCTTCCAAACTGATGTACCAAAGAGAGAGACTTGAACAAATTTTTTTCATCCAAATGTGTGGTCATGGGAGTGTTATTGAACGACAAAGAGGCCACTGGAAGAAAACTCTCATTGGCTGTTCAGACACCACCAGCCACTGAATGACAAAGGGTGAGTGTGTCTACCTTACATGAAAGCAGATCTGAATCTCATGAGAAAGCAACAACAGGACCATGAAAATTCACAATTTAAGAATTTTAAATTTGCAATAGGTAGTACTACCGAAGCCTAGGGTCAGTTTCCACATGTTTTTTTAAAATTTTGAAATTATTATTTTTTCCGTGATCTACTATGATATTGTCATATGAATAATGAAATTATTCAGAGTGTAACCTATCATAAAGATCATGATTTTCAACATGGCAACTTCATATCTTTCACAAAAATTAGTTTCACTATTTTGAGGATTATTTAATGACGAAACTGACCTTAGGGTAAGAAGGCATTGTAATTTGTAACATTGAGAAATGGCATTCATGGGGGATTTGGTTATGGAGTTAGAACAACAAATCTTGGATGAAGGAAAGTCAAAACATGCTGGTTTGGCTCAGGAAAATAGTTTTGGGTCAGCATTTTTTTTGCACAAGATGCTTGCTGAGGCTGCCAAAATGCACAGTAGCAAAGCATAACACGTGCTGTTGATTGGCTTGATGATTTGATTGGAGGAGATGGGTTGCTATTACCTAGTTGGTACCTAAGTCTCCTACCTTTTGCAATCCCAATTTTAGTTTGATGGGTGAGTTTGGGAAAAAGTAAATCATGACTAAACCCTAATCTTGAATGTGAAAAATACTATTGATTGCATGGCCGCATATTGAGCATGGGTGGAGTTGCTACTCTGCGAAGTGAAGCCAGTGCTCTTCTTTTCCAGGTCGCTGCTGCTCATCCTGATTTTCGTCTTTTTCTCTCTGCAACGTCACCGACCGCTTAGACTGGCGAAGTGCCATGTGGCGGTTTCAAGGAGTGAAAACACATCTGTGATCTGGCGTTTTGGCTTGGCAACACTGTGATCTGATCTGCTGCAGTGAACAACCGACAATTAGAACTTTCGCAGCAAGCAAGCAAGCAAACAAACAAACAAACACACACCGTCTAAGACGCGGAGGAATTTTCGACAAAGAGATTTCAAGATCAAGATTCCAGCTCCACTGCGGGTGTTTTTGTATTGCACATGAGTTTGCAGCGGAGTTAGGGTTGGGAGTAAGTGCCGTTGAACAACTCTGGAGCAATCAGATACCTAATCGTCGAGATTTGGTGTGGAAACTAAATTCTGAAACCGCAGGAAGGCGAAGGCGAAGGGGAAGTCGAAAATGGTGAAGGATCAGGAATACTATCAAGTGTTGGGTGTAGCGCCTAATGCAACAGCTGCTGAGATTAAGAAAGCTTACTATGTTAAGGTGGTACAACAACACCAACATCTTTCTCTGTCTCTCTTTCTCTCTCTCTGAGCTTTGCTTTCCAAACACCCATTCTTTAGAGTGGTTTGAATGTTTTGGTTTTTGTGTTTGTTTTTGTCAGAAGTGAAAAACAGAGATCAAGTTTGAGTTTCAAGTGTTTTGAATAGTGTTTGATTTTGGGGTTTTTTTCTTTTGAGAAGCAGAAAAAAAGCAGAGATCAAATTTGTAGCCATTTTTGAGTTTTTGTCTGTTTACAATTTGAGATCAAAGTCTTTGAATTTGTAGGCCACCAAGTTTCAAATCTTTAAGCTAGACTTGTGTTGGGTTTGCATAGATTTTGCTAAAACTCCCTAAATTTGCTAAAACTCATCTCTCACCTCATGTTCTTGGGTACCAAGTCTTTGGGGGGGAAAAACAGGGATAAAATTCGAGTACTTTATTTCCAACAAAATGAAATGAAATTCCAATCTTCAGAGTGTCAAGATTTGTGTAAAAAACAGCTTGGATTTGGTGAATCCAAGAGCTTAATAATAAGGACCGCATTCCAAATACAGATTCACTTTGAGAATATGAGTCCTAGTCTTTTAGAAAACAAATGGATCGTTGGACGAATGATTTGGAGAATATTAGAACACATAATATCACCCATTGTAAAACCCAACTTCACATTCTCTTGACATGTTTTTTTTCTTTGGAATGTGAAAAAAAAACAGGCAAGGTTAGTTCACCCAGACAAAAATCCTGATGATCCAGAAGCAGCACACAATTTTCAGGTGTGATTTTCTCCCTTGCTTTGCACTAAATCTCTCATGAATGAATCCCAATCTTAACTTCCTGCAAGTTTAAAATTGTAACATAGAGTGAGCTGAACAACTTCAATTGGGTTCAAACCATCAATTGGGTTTCATTTGTGAGGTTTCAGAACCAGGGGTTTTTTTTTCCCCTGGGAAATGAGGGGCAAATTTTTGTCACTTGCTGACAAAAAAACAATCCACTGTGACTTATGCAAAGGAATTTTGTGAAAAAAATGTGCCAAAATCAACACATTTCAAGGAATCTCTTTTCTGAAATCACACACTACACCCAACTTTGGCATTCCAGAAAAAATGTCATGTGACTCATGGTGCAGGTGTTGGGGGAGGCTTATCAAGTTCTCAGCGACCCACAGCAAAGGGATGCCTATGATAAGCTTGGAAAACAGGGAGTATCTCAGTATGTCTTTTCATCATCTCCTACCACTATTTCTTCAGCTATGACTTCGAAAAATCTCACATGGAAGATAGAAATTAGCATTTTGTTTTTTATTTCCTTTTCCTTTGAGAAATGTCAACTTCTATTTGGAATGGAAATTTGGACTTATGTGCTAGTGTAGAAGCACCCAAATTTGTGTAAATATATCATGTCCTTATATGGAGTAAGAATACAGATTCTCAATTTTTATGGTAGCCCTAAACATTGAGCTGCATGAATTTAGTTGATAAGCAGGTTTTTCAGTTGTGGAGGGCTGTTGAAATTTCCAGGGAAAACAATACTTACTTGTTTGATGGATGGTGCAGGGATACAATGGTAGATCCAGCTGCTGTATTTGGCATGCTGTTTGGTAGTGATGCATTTCAAGACTATGTTGGTCAGGTACATACATTTTCAAAAGGATTAGGTTTCCCCCATATTTAGACAAGTGTTGGGCGGGTAATTGATTTGTTGTTAACGTCACTCAGCCAGTTCCGGTTTTTTAAACATCTCTGAGTCAGAGAACCACCAGTTCTGATAGATTTTTAAAGCTCAAAGGATGGGTGGTTTTGATGAAAGAACTGGCAAAGAACCAGCAGTTTTGTGAATGGTTATCTGATATTTGCACACAAAAAAATTGAGAACTCTGGATAGGTAAACATTGGAAACTGGTTCTTTGATTTTCTCACGATGCACAGTTATTAACCCTAAGCACCACCTTGATCACTGGCGGGGATTTGGTGCAATTTCTAATACCCACCCTACACTGGTTTAGACTTTAGACACACGGGTTGTAGTTTCTTTCCACCTGGTTGATTTATGTTTGTCGAATCGTAGAATTTAATATTAGGCTTTTTTTTTTTGTTGTGAATGTGGCAGCTTGCAATGGCATCGATGGCAGGAATGGATACAGGACCACCAGGTCAGCCTGTTGATTTGATGCAACTTCAAGGGAAGTTCAAGGTTAGCCTCTCTAAATTGAATAACCAATTGTGTGTTGAATTGGTACTCTATGAGGTTTTGGAAATTTGTGGTTTGAGGAAGCCAATTCCATGGGGAAGCTGTGTTTTTTTTTTCCCATTTTTTTGATATATTGAAATTGTGACCAAATCTAACCAAAAAACTTAGAAAAATTAAGTCGATTCTACACTAGGAAAAACAAAAATTTCCTAATTTCTTCGTCCAAAAATGGCAAAAATTTTCCAGGAAGTTTTTTTCTTGGTATTATATTGGTAATATTGCTCCCCTTTTCTAGGAGGAATGTAAGGTGCCCTTGAAATATACTAGGAGTTTTTTTTGAGTTATTTACAAGTGGCAATAAAATATGGGAAGTCTGAAGTGGTTGGTGGATGTGAGCAGGAGATACAAGTTAAGAGGGAAAGGACACTGGTCACTCGTCTATTGGAGCACATAGAGCCATATGTTCGGGGTGACAAACTAGAGTTTACAAATTGGGCCATGGAAGAAAGAAATCGACTTAAAGAAGCTGGTAGATATAATACTTCATGCACCACTCTCATGGTTTTTGAGGTCAGAAATAATTGGGTGATCAACATACAAACCAATAAAAGTATGTGTGTTATGTACAGGAGGGAAGGTTTGAACATTTCCAAAATTTTGAGGAATGTCTAAACATGAGGATATAGTGTGTGGCATAAGAAGTGGATGGCCAAGACTTTTTAGGGTTTTTGAATTTCATTAGCATTTCCTTACCAAAGAGTCTAGTCATTTGGTGGTAGGGCAATGACTTTTTTTCTTGATTTGGTGTTATATGACAAATTGTGGTGGGCGAATGCGGGGGGCTGGTTATGCAGCGTTTGGGCAAGCCATGTTGCAAACAATAGGTTACATCTATCAAAGACAAGCTGCAAAGGAACTTGGGAAGAAAGCTATTTTTCTTGGGGTGCCTTTTTTCACTGAATGGATGCGTGACAAAGGTCATTTTATCAAATCCCAAGTGACTGCAGCTGCAGGTAATGCATATGATCTAGATCATGGTTTTTTTCTTTCTTTCTTTCAATTTTGTGAGCTAGGTGGTTTGGTGATCATCCACAAGAGTATTTTTGGCTATAGGTCAGAGAGGAAAGTAGAAAAAGTTAAGAATCCTGCTATATTTTAGTGACATGCTCAAACCTATTTCAGATTTTTTTTTTTTTTTCCCCCCTCAAAATATGGTGATTCTTTGATTCTGATTTTCTTCTAAAACTGGAACCAACGGTTCTCTAATTCTGGATTATTTGAAAAACTGGAACCAGTGGTTATTAACAAAATCAAATAGCCATGTACCCAACATAGGTAGGTAATGGCACCCAGCAGAACAGGAAATTAGGAGGAGGGGCTCATCAATGTTCATTGGTGTGAGCAGGTGCAATACAGTTGATGCAAATGCAGGAGGATCTCAAGCGCCAGTTGCAAAGTGGGGAGATGGGAGAAGTGAATGTTGAAAGCTTGATGGAGTCCAAGCAACAAATGTTGCTGGATTCTTTGTGGAAGCTCAACGTGGCCGATATCGAGCTCACCATCTCCCATGTCTGCCAAACGGTGTGTAGTTGTATTCTCTCACTTAAAATCCAGTTTGTTATTAATTTGTAGTCTCTAACCCATGAGTAGAGGAGTAGTAGTAGTAGTAGATCGAAAGCTATTGCAATACTGAAATCTTCTAGGCCTTTTTTGCATGTCATATCCACATGTTCTGCATCATTGAGTTTTGTTGTATGTTTATACAGTTTTATTATGACTTTTGTCACAGTTATTACATGACACAAGTGTGAGGAAAGAAGTTCTACAACAACGAGCAAAAGCTCTCAAGAAACTTGGTGGCATTTTCCAGGTTAGTAAAATAAGTTCTACCTTTTTTTTTGGGAGGAGGGGGGGGGGGGGGGGGGGGGGATCTTTTTTTCATAGCTTTTTTTTCTTCGACAAATTTTTTTTTTTGTAAAAAAAAATTTTCCCCCCACGACGGGTTTTTTTTTTTGGGGGAAATTTTGTGGGTTTTAAAATTTTTTAT
>Ga0116227_10006113_pt1 | contig 24679 bp, 16 predicted proteins | sample S1TSphgellanicum_FD_89693 | JGI IMG/M metagenome (GOLD analysis project Ga0116227, IMG submission 89693) | Host-associated microbial communities from peat moss isolated from Minnesota, USA - S1T2_Fb - Sphagnum magellanicum MG | ecosystem: Host-associated > Plants > Peat moss > Unclassified... | reverse complement strand
CCAAGGTTAAAGGTTCATGAACTAAATTTGTGTTTTTGTTGTATATTTTGCTTTTAGTTTCACACTAGCTGACCCCTTAACATTCCCCTTGTTTTTTTTTTTTTTTTCTTGATTTTGACACAATGAACTAAGAAATTCATTGTCTGAATACCAATACAACCACAAACACTCCCCTTTCAAGACACTACCCGAATTTCCACAAAGATATGGTTGAGATGTTGTGCATGGTCAAATGTGATGTTTAAGGTAGTTAAACCCATAAGCAAGTGTGTACCCAATGGCGTCCCCTACTGAAATCTTGAAAATCCTAAGGAAATTAGAGGATGATATGATTATAGGGATGTACACCAACTAAACATAGATCTTAGGGGTCAAAATTAAGTGCAATTATAGTTGACACTTTAGAAATTCATAACTTATTCATATGGTGCTTGAATTATGCATTTAAAAGTGCGTTGGATTTCTTTTTCTCTTATTAGAATGATCCCCCAATTTTTTTTTTTTATTAATAATAAGCATGTTCAAATGCCTAGAAAGGATGATTATGGGTGTGGTTACTATAGATATTATAGCAAGTTCATCACCCTACGAATGAATGATTAATTATTTTTGGAAAATAAAGTTCACCACCCCCAAAAAATAATTAATCCCCAAAACTAGTGTAAAAATATATTTAAAAAGTTGATAAAAATGATTTTGTTTTCATTTTTTTGCCTTCATAATTTTGGAATGTTTTTGCTAATTAATGTCAAATTAAATTCTAGCAAACCTATTATGTAGCTATGGTACATGATCTTGTGAAATGTCATCTCAGTTGTTTCATTTGCCCAAAACAAAACAAGCTAGCCTACATCACTAAAGAATGTTTATCACTATTATGGTCATTATCCCTATTGATGAAGGGAAAGATTAGCTGATAGTAGTTAGTGTGATTGATATTAAGGTGTTGGCATGGTAAAGTGGACCAATTTTGGCATCACATGGGTACTTTTTCTATAGTGGGTGTGATTGCAAATGTTATATCTTATTACATATGCTAGCTTTGGTTAATAGGGACTCATCTTCAAATAATAGACTTTAATATTTGCATGGTGCAATTTTTTTAATGCAAAAAACAAGAATTATGGACTTTTGAAATTTAAAAACTATGGTGTAATGCCATTGCAATTAAGTTAATGGACTTTAATTTGGTTCAATGATGGATCTAAAACTTGTTTAAGGAATTGATTTCAAGGTGGAAATGTATTAATAAAAACAATGTAAAAGAGTTCTGCACCATATGAATTGGAGGTATTACACTATGGACTTTTGATTGTTGAAAAAACACACCTTGTTTTTAAAAGTCCATAACATTTGAAAACAAAGGTGTTTTGAGTTTAATTTTTTAAAACTTACATAAATCACTAACCCCTATAATGCACAAATCACATATGGAAAACAATTGTTAAGAATGGATAGATATCATTTTGTCATCATCATGTGTCAACATTATGCACGTTATAAAGCTTGCAAAATGGACTTTGGGCCAAGTTTTCTTTTGCTAGATTTTGGTCCACCCAACCATGCCAAGACCCATTAATTAGTTGGGAGTGTGTCACAAGGTTTTTTTTTTTTTAAATTTATTTTGCAATGACTTATTTTGATTCATGCATCCCAAAAAAATGAAACTATGGAAGCTCCCCCAAAATAGAAGATTCTATTAAAAGATATAATGACTCCCCTTTTAGCCCACCTATATAGGTGAGAAGGAGAAGATTTCGAGCAAAACATGTATTAAAACAAGGTGTTATTGGGAATCTAATGGAAACCCATTGGGAATTTGAAGGGAACATAAAGGGAACAAAAAAAAAAACAAAAATCTTCCACCCATCCCCTTCCCCCACCCAAAACTGAAAAGGAAAAAATTCAAGGCACTTTGAATGCATGTTTCAACCTATCAATTGGTTGCATGTATTTTTGGTTTCCAAAACTATTGGTCACCATTTTTGGCCTAGACTAATGGAAGGGGCAAAGATTGAAAAAGGAAGAAAAAGAAAAAACAACTTCCCCTAGCCCCCTAGAAAAAAAAAAACTTGGGCCCATCATGAGTGCATGCTAAACCTTCCCATTGGCTGCATGAAATTCTCTTTCCAAAACTATTCATCACCATTTTTTAGTGTGACATGCCCTTTTGCTTAAGAGATGTTTTAAGCAAATGTAAGTTTCATATCGAGACCACCTTAGTGGGGCACTAAAGTGATATGAAAGTTAGACTAAGAATGATTCCATGAGGTTCGATTTCTCTAAGAATTAGGATACATCCGAACCTCGAGTCTAAATGGGCTAAAGCAAGAGCTCGGGCTCTTGCCAGCTAAGAAGACAACTCGTAGTTAATTTTGAGATTATAATGAAAGGCATTATCCCCTTAAAACCCTCAACAAACGATTAAGTGTTATCCTAGGTTGCCCAAGGGGGTGAACCCATTAAAACCCCTAGGACGATTAGAAGTTGTCTTTTTAAAACTTCAAGGTTGCCAAAAGAGGGTTGGCCTTAGGACAACTTAGGTCATCCCAACTTATGTCTTTTACACCAACTCTAGGAATTGGTCCTAAAAGGCGTTTAAGTCAACATTGGGTTGATTCCTTTAAAACCACGTGAGTTGGTCTTAGGAATTAGGCCCTAGCTTGCTCCAAATTAGACTAAAACTTAAAGCTTTGAGAGCTTGGTTTAGTGAATCGAATTAAAAGGTTTAAGTTTGTCCAAAATGGTCAAAACTTTTGGACTAGCCAAATATGTTGTGGGGTGTGCAAGTAGCCAAGAATTGAAAGAGTCAATGCAAAAGGAGTTTGGCAAAGTTTGTGGAATGCAAGGTAGCAAGCGAGAAAGGGGGTGTCATTTGGTATTAGAACTATACTTGATTCAACAAACAAGAAGATGAAAGAAGAAGTGATTCTTGCATCACAAACTTCATGGGTCACAATTTAGCAATAATAATTGTGCAAAATTTTCTTTTCATAGGTTCATATGAATAGACATGGATGTCATTCATCTATTTGTATTATTTGAACATCGATGTCATGTGCATTGTTTATATATGAATGTCATATGCTTGTTCGTATTGTTTTGACATGAATGTTGTGTGTCTATTCATATTGTTTACACACAAAAGTTGTGCAAACAACGATGACTTTTGTGTTTAAATAATGTATGACATTCATGTGTAAAAAATATGAACCCATGAAATAATAGATTTCACACAAATTTGGAACGAACCCATGAAGCTTATAAATTTGTAATGTGAATCCCTCGTTGTGAAAAGTTCATGTTGGACCAAGGTGGAAATGGAAATGGTCAAGGCAAAAAGGGGCAAGCATAGGAAGCTTGTGAGGCCAAGAAGTTGGCCAAGTTTATTACAGTGGTTGAACTAGGTTCTACCAAAAAGCTTCCCAAAACACCCAAAGGCAAAAAGGAAGAGGACTCTAAGCCCCTTAACCCAAAAAGTGGGGAAGGAAGGGCATTGACAAGAAAGGAGTTTTCCAAAAGGGAAGCTTCCAAGGATAGTGTCCAAGTGGTGGAACAACTCCAGTCTTTTTCTAATTCCTTGGAATCAAGCAAAGAGGAAGAAGAAAACCCAAAAGTGGTCAATATTTTAAAGAAACCAATTAAAGTGTCCAAGTGGACAAAGGAGTCCAAAAGAGCCCGAGAGGCTTTGGAACTAAGCTCAAGCAACTTAAATAGCTTAAGAAGCCCAAGCAATAAAAGAAACCTGGGAAATGAGACTTTAGTTTGAGGCCAAAGAGATCCTCTAAGCCATGAGAGAGGTGGTTCGATTGGAGATGGAACTGAAACGGGCCAAGTTTACAACTCGTCAAGTTGAAAAAAATCCCTTTTCATTATCCATGAACGCCATGGCTAAAGCTATAAAAGTGTTGCAAACCCTTGTGGTTAATGAAAGGGAAACCAACATACAATTGTCCTTGGAGTTGAAAGAGGTTCAAAAGGAGAAAGGGGTTGGGCCAAATGGAAAAACTACAAAGGCAATGAAGACCCAAACGCTAGATCTTTTCATGGGAAAGGACATTAGGGCAAAAAGGGTGAAATAGTGGGCTTTCCAAGTGGAGGCCTACTTTGAATCCCAAGTGATTAAAATGGATGTGGATTGACGTAGGTTGGCGTAGTTTCGTTTAAGAGATCACACCTTGGAGTGGTGGACAACACAAAAAAATGTTAAACCAAACCTAATGGGAAGTTTGCTTTGGAGCACATTTAAGGTGAAACTAAACGAGAGGTTCACCCTCCATAATTAACTCTTGAAGGATGGGCAAGAACTTTTAAACTTGCACCAATTTGATGGACCTAAAATAATGGGGGGTATGTTTAAACCTTTGTGTCCTTACTAAGCCTCCAACTGATGAAAGAAAAGTATGTGTAGAAGGTGGCTTTCCTCCATGGCTTATAGCCTTGGGCTTGTAATGCCATTCTGCAAAGAAATGAGATCCCCACAACATGCCAGGAAATGATGAAGGTTGCGGAATGCATGGAAGATGATTCCATGCACAAGTAGGTGAGAACACCACAAGGCTCACAACTCACCATTGGTTGTATTGGAAGTGCAAAGCAAACTACAAGTGGCTCAAAGAAGGGCCAGAAGAGGTTGTGGGATGAAAACTCACCCAAGGACAAAATAACCTTAGTGGAAAAAAAGTTGTGGGATGTCACCAAAATCTGGTGTTTCAATTGCGAAAAGTTGGGGCACTTTGCTAAGGATTGTGAAAAAGTAAGATAGGACTAGACACAAGGGGGATTCATCGCAAAAGCGAGTGTGGCCAAGTTGGGCCCAAATTTAATGTTGTTCAGGTTCAAGGTAAAAACTGATGGGGTGTTGTGTCTTTTGGATTTAGGAGCCATGCATTCATTTGTGAGCCCAAGTGCAATAACACGACTCGAATGGGTGGCTACAAAAGTGGCCAAACCTTTCACAATTGGCACAAGGACTTACAACACTAACAAGCAACTTGTGGTGTTGAGAGCAAATTGCCTTATGGTTCACCTGTGTTGTTTGTGGATAAAAAAACATAGAATATTATTCATGTGCATAGATTTTTGTGCCTAGAATAAAATCACCATTAAAAATAATTACCCCTTGCCTTGAATTGATGATCTCTTTGATTGTTTAAATAGGGCTTTTTATTTTAGCCGCATCGATTTGAAGTTGGGCTATTATCAAATTCACATCGAAGAAAGAAATGTGGAAAGGACGGCCATGAGGACAAGATATGAATCATACGAGTTCTTGGTCATCTCACTTGAATTGTGTAATCGTCCACTTTCACAACTTTGATGAACTTTTGGTGTATTCCAAGTTTGTAGAAGAACATGTAACACTTGTAAAGTTTGTGTTACAAAAGCTCAAAAAAAATAAATTATATGCCTATCCAGGCAAAAAAATGAATTTGCAAGTCCAAAAATGGACTTTTTGGGACATGTGTTTTCCCAAGAATAGTGGGTTCAAAAGAAAATGGAATCAATTAAAGAATGGCAAAGCCCAATTTTGGTAAAAGGGGTTAGGTTATTCTTAAGATTGGTCAATTTCTATAAGAAGTTCATAAAGAACTTCTCTGCATTGACAGAATCGGTCATCAACATCTTGAAGAAAAAGGATCATTTAAGTGGAAGGGTAAACAATAAAAGGCATTCAACCTCTTGAAAGGGAAGTTTTTAGATTTTGTGAAATCATTTAAAGAACATATAAATGCAAGTGGGTTTATGATAAGCAGGGTTTTGATGCAAGAAGGACACCCAATCGCCTTTGAAAATAAAAAACTATTAGGGGCCCAATTGAAATGACCAACTCATGAAAACGAGCTATTTGCGATAGTGAATTACTTAAAGCATGGCAACACTACTTAAATTTTCATAAACCAAAGTCTTTATAGATAATATCTCTTTGAAATATTTTGAGACCCAACCAAAGGCCATAACAAAGCAACTACATTGGCATGACCTTGGCCCTTATAAACAGTGAGTTGATCCATAAGCCTAGCATAGACAATGTGGTGTCAGATGAATTAAATTGCAAAGAGGAATACCATAGAAAGATGCATTAGAAAAATATTCAAATTATTCGAACCATGTTTGTTGGAGAAAGCGATCTAAAAAGCAAGATATAAGAGGCATCTATGGAAGATCGTTTGGCACAAAGTTATTTCAAGGATTTGTGCCAAAAGAAAAAGGTGAAAGGGTTCACCCTTCTTGACCGATTGTTAAGATGGAAACAATCAATAGTCTATGTGCTAAAGGGAAAGTTGCGCACAAAAGTTATGCAAGAAATGCATGATGCGCCCATGGTAAGACACCAAAATGAAAAACCAATAAGGGAGTTGTTGAAGAAAACTTTGTACTAACCCGAAATGAAGGAAGACATAGAACATTACGTCTTCACATGCGTAAAATGCCAAAGTACCAAGTCAATACATAAGCAAAAATATAGGTTGTATAGGCCCTTCCTAATTCCCTCAAGTCCATTTGAGAGTGTCTCAATGGATTTATGACATGTCTCTCGAAATGGGAGGGTACAAATGCCATCTTTGTGGTGTTAAATAGGTTTTTAAAAATGGGTTAAGTTTACACTGACCCAAACAAACACCACGATGGTGGGGATGGCAATTATTTTTTTGACATGTGGGCTCAACATAATGGTATGCCACAGGTCATAGTAAATGACCGAAATATGAAATTTACGTTGAAATTTTGGATGTTATTGATGAACAAAACAGGGCCAAACTAAAATTTAGTAGTGATTTTCATCCGCAACTTGATGGCCAAACTAAGAGAGTGAATGGGATATTGAACCAATATCTTTGTAATTATATTACTGGCGATCATAAGGATGGGGTGACCATTTGGGTTTGGTGGAATTTTGCTACAACTCCATAAAACATTTAACCACAAAAATGAGTCCCTTTTAGTTGGCCTTGGGAATTGAAATGAAACAACCCATGGATCTAGCCATTCCTAGAATGAGAAACACTTGTTGTGAAGGCAACATGAAACCAAAAAGATGACCAAAGAATGTGAAAAGAAGAAAACACAAGCCATCAAATTCTTAAAAAAAATGCATGCTAATTATGAGAAAAAAACTAAAAAGTCACAAGGGCACATTAAATTTGAAGTGGGGGACTTAGTGTGGTTAAACATAAAAAAAATTTAAGATGTCCAAAACTATGGCAAATAGGTTCGTCCCAAAGTATGTGGGTTTTTATAAAATCATTTGTAAACCCCACCCTGATGTGTACACTTTGCAACTATTAATGACATTGGTAGCCCACCCGACCTTCCATGTGTCCAAGTTGAAGCTAGTTCACGAAGACAAAAAAAGGAAGGACCACAAACAAGCCTATCACCTAGGATTCAACCTCATTGAGCACAAGCTTGTTGGGGAAATAGAGTGCATGCTAACTGCAAGCCAAACTAGGCAAATTGGCAACCAATACCTAGTCAAGTGGAAAGGATGTCACCCGAAAGAATCATAGTGGGTGAAGCCCACTCATGTGGACCACTTGCCAAAAATGGTTGAAAAGTTTGAGTGGGAGTGTCGCCAAGAGATGGGTAATAGAAAATTGCATAAAGATAAGTCCAATACATCAAAAATAACATTGATGAAAACATCAACCTCCAAAAGGCAAAGGGTGAAAGCAAAACCTAGAAGAATGGACATATATTTAAACTAAAGCTAAGGTAAGGTAGTAGTCAGTTTGAGGTCAAGATGTATGAAATGGGATGGACCATGGAAGAAATAAGTGAATTTGAGTTGAAGTGACAATGACCAATGGAAATGGACTTAAAGAATTTAGTTCAAAAGAAAAACTTCTAAGAGCTCAATTAGGCAAGATTGTGGTAAGGATGTGCGTGCATTAAATGGCATGTCTTTGAATTGAGAATAAACTTGTGGGAACAAAATTTCCAGTGCATGGAGTCACGAACCATGTCCTTTTAAGGCAAAGGGGGCTCAACTTGACTACACTAAAAGAAATTTTGTCCCTTGCAACCAAGAAATTTATGACTACAAATCTTAAATGACTATATGTATGACTTTATTGATAAACTATTACTTTGAATCCTATGTGTAAAAAATTATAATAGTATATTAAGGGGGCATGTCATAGTAGATGATGAAGTGGTAACAAGATGGGGGATGTTAATTTTCATCATTTTTATTTCATCTATATGGCATCCATGATTAGCAACAAAATGATGTGGATGTCCAATTTTCATTATAATGATTAAAAAATAACTATGAGTCATTTGATATGAACATAAACCACCCTGCCCCCACCCCCCACCTACCTATGTACCTACCCATCCACTGACCTACCTACCTACTACCCATTTATCCACCCACCTAGCTACCTACTACTCATTTGCCTACCCACCCACCAAACCACCCCCTTACTTACCTACTTACTTACCTAGCCACCCACCTATCCACTTGCTTGCCTATTTACTCATTTGCTTACCCACCCACCAAACCACCCCCTTACCTACCTACTTACTTACCTAGCCACCCACCTATCCACTTGCTTGCCTATTTACTCATTTGCCTATCCACCCACCAAACCACCCCCTTACCTACCTACTTACTTACCTAGCCACCCACCTATCCACTTGTTTGCCTATTTACTCATTTGCCTACCCACCCACCAAACCACCCCCTTACCTACCTACTTACCTACCTACCCACCCACCTATCCACCCGCCTACTTACTTACTCACTTGCCTACCCACCCACCAAACCACCTTTTACCTACCTACCCACCCACCCACCTACCCACCAACCTATCCACCTGTTTGCCTACCTACTCATTTGCCTACCCACCCACCTACTATCCATTTACCTACCTACTTACCCACCCATTCACCCAACCACCCACCTATTTACCTATTACCCACTTATCTCCTTACTTAATTATTTACCTACCCACCCACTCACCTACCTACCTACTTCCCATGCACCCAACCACCCACCTACCTACTTATTACCACTTACCTACCCACCAACCCACCAACCTACCCATTTATGTACCTACTACCCACTTACCTACCCACCAACCCACCAATCTACCCATTTATGTACCTACTACCCATTTACCTACCCACCAACCTACCCATTTATGTACCTACTACCCATTTACCTACCCATATATGTACCTACCACCCACCCATCTACATACCTATTACCCATCCACCCACCTACCTACCTACTTACCTACTTCCTACCCTCCCACCTACCCACCCACACATGACCCATCTACTTACCTACCTACCTTTTATTTTCATTTTTTATAACCTACCCACTTCCTACTTATCATCCTACTATTTACTACCTACTTCATAGTCTTGTAGTGATATGAAATAAACATGTGACATAAAAAACTTGATCAAAATTGAACACCTTTTGATGTTGTAATCTATTGGTAAAAACTTGGTTTTTTATGTGAAGGTGAAGGGTTCAATTCTTAATATTTGCAACCTATGTGCATTTTTAAGGGGTTAAGGTAAGTAAGCTAGACTATAATAGTTACATAGGTAGGTTACATAGGTTACATAAGTTAGGTTAGGTAGATTAAGTTACTACCTACTTGCCTACCTTTTTTGACCTACTCACCTTTTTCAACCTATTTAAACATATTACCTACCTACCTACCTATAAAAATACTTTGTGTTTGCCTATCATATTTTAGTCATTCATTATATGACACCTCAACATTACATATGGTTTGTCCTTTATGATTTGTTATTAATGATCATAGGATGAAAAGCGCCATGTCAAACATTAAATGACTACTTGTCCTTTGCTACTCATCTGTTACAACTAAGGACCTTTAAGTCATATATGTCTGATATGACTACAAAATTAGTCATATATGTAGTCATAGATTTAAGAATTTCTTCTAGTGTTAAGTAGAAGTCGACACTATCTATTGGCGTGTTTTATTATAACATCTTGGCATGGTTGCCCAAGGTCACAAGAAAACAAGCCTAGGCATGAGACTTAAAGCTTCAAATGTTTTTGAAAGGGCCCAAAGAGGGGGAACATCTTTTGATAAAAAAAACGACTCCAAAAGGGATGTATTGCAGTTTAAGGAATTGGCATAAAGATGAACAAGATAGTTGTCAAAGATTCCTCTTGCATCTAAAAGGAAGAGCCTAGGATTTGAACTATACCTAAGTTGAAAATTAACCACTCTCTTCAAAGCTTGAAGTAAGAAGGTGGCAAAAGGGGTGGCTTGCCATGACAAAGACAACATGTTAATTGTGTTTATGAGGATGTACACCTCCCGAAGGTGGGGTGAATGACATGCCTTTCCATTTAAGAAATGTTTTAAGTAGATGCGAGCTTCATATCAAGACCACCTTAGTGGGGCACTAAGGCAATATGAGAGTTAGGCAAAAAATGGTTCCACAAGGTTCAATTTTTCTAGGAGTCGAAATACGTCTGGAACTCAAGGTTTGGATGGGCTTTTGTTGGCCAAGAAAACAATTGTGGGTTATTTTCGGGATTATAATGCAGGGCACTATCCCCTTAAAACCCATAACGAACGTTTAAACAACATCTTGGGTTGTTCAAAGGGGGCGAGCCCACTAAAGCATTTGGGATGATTAAAAGCTATCCCTTTAAAGCTTTGAGGCTACCAAAAAAGGGTTGGCCTCAAGATGACTCAAGTCATCTCGACTTAAATCCTTTAGACCAACTTTGGGAATTGGTCCCGAAAGGCCCTCAAGTCAACCTGGGGCTGATTCAATTTTAAGGCCACGTGGGCCGGCTTCAAAAATCAAGCCTTGGCTTGATCCAAGTTAGACTAAGACTTAGCCTCAAAAGTAGGGTCTAGCAAGTCTAAGTAGCAAGTTTAAGTTCATACAAAATGGTTGCGACTTGTAGACTAACCAAATGTGCCATGGGGTGTGTAGGTAGCTAGGAACTAAAGGAGTCAACCAAAAAAAAAAGCTTCACAAGACACAAGAAACAAAGACGACAAGCGAGAAAGGAAGTGTCCCAATGATTTAGGGACATAGTCAGAAATCTTTTCACTTTCACAAATGAATTGGAAACTTTGATCAACTTGTCATTCACAAACTGACTGATGTCATTGCTAATATTTCAACACGATATCAATAGATAAAAATGGCCTTCATAGTTTCTAAGTATTTATAATATTGTAAATTCTAATTAAGAGCACCAATAACTCACTCATTGTATTGCATTGTTGTAAGTTATTACTGTAGAGAGTTGTAATACATACTAAACTAGAATTGGAAGCAATCAGTTTGAAACCTGACACATAAGCTTGAGGATATATTAGTGCACCTCAAGGCAATTTACCCTCCCTAAAAGGAGGGCTCAATATTAATTTTGTTTAATTTCACTTGATTTCAGCTACCATTTTAAGTGGAAGCTACTGCTAGTTTGTGGCTCGCATCGTTGCGAATTCCACAAGCTTGTGACCCACATCGCCTGCGTTTCACAATGGTCAAGATTGTTAGATGGGGGAAGCAAAATATGATAAAGACTCTAAATTGCAGCCTAGAATCAACCAGAGTAATTGTAAGATGTTCGAATAATCCCATCCAAATTTTATGAATTAATTAATTTAAAGCTTCCCGCTACAAGGAGTCTAGAAGACTATCCGATTGACTATGTCCATGTATCATTAAATCCCTAACAAGGTACAATTGTTCAATGAGCATATACATTATCAAACAATGTACAAAGGTCACAACACAATCATGATAATACAGAATCAAAACCCTCCAGGCTTTGTGTGCAAAAATAAAATGATTTACCTTGCTTGACCTCCGTAACGCGCCCCATCCACAGAACCATCAGCCAAATTTGCTATCTCCCAGTTGGGCATGGCCTCGAACAATGCATGTCGATGCTAACAAACTTCCTGAACTGTTGCTAAGCGATAATTTAGAGGTAACTGCTCGTTGATACTGAACAATTTGAAGGTCACGCCTGGATCTGCCGGGACGACCAGCTTGTGACCCACATCGTTACGAATTTGTAGGCTGCATTTTGGCAACAATATTCAGGCATGTGCAACAAGATAAGACTACAAAGGCGCATGTTCTGAACCAAAAAAATAAGATTAAACTAGTCAGATTTCAGCTACTCTATGCACGACTCATCAGTCAATACTTTCTAGTTGACTGCAACATCCTTCCAAATGCATGGTGAGTTACCTTACAGACCCTCCATAACGTGCCCTCTGCACAGAACCGTCAGCCAAATTTGCTATCTCCCAGCTGGGCATGGCTTCAAACAATGCATCTCGATGATTTTGGACTTCTTGAACTGTTGCCAGGCGATAGTTTAGAGGCAGCTGCTCGTTGATGCTGAACAATGTAAAGGTCATGTCTGGTTCCGTCTTGATGGCCAGCTTGTGACCCACGTCGTTACGAATTTGCAGGCTGCATGTTTGTAGCAGGCAGGCATGTGCAACGAGATCAGAACACAAACATGCATGTTCTGGAATACTAAACGTCAGAAACAAGATAAACTAGCTAGATTTTGGCTACTGCAACATCATTTAAAATGTGCACTGCAATATCCTTTCAAATGCATGGTAAATTACCTTGTGGAACCTCCATGTAACGCCCCTACGACAGAACCGTCAACCAAATTTGCTATCTCCCAGCCGGGCATGACTTTGGATAATTCCTCTGGATGGCGATTGACTTCTTGAACTGTTGCCAGACGATACTCACGAGGTAACGGCTCGTGGATTCTGAACAATTTGAAGGAGATAGTCACCCCCTCGACAAGGCCATTATACTTCTTGTATCGGTCGTAGTCCTCACCTAAGTGGATGAGTGCCCTTTCAAAGTATCTTGGCGGACTTCTCCAGTTGAAAGTACCAATTCTCCGCTGTCGTTCAGCTTTTCAATCTGCTTGGGAAGATCCAGATTCTCTTCCATATATTCTATTGCATTCCTCAACAGCTGGTAATACAAGATAACATCGGCCACTACAGCAAATCTGGCAGCATAAGCTTTACTTCTCTGCTCAAACCCCTTCTTGGACTCTTCCAGAGCGTGAATCTTGCATTGCATAACACGCTTCTTTCCTCTAAGCATGTCAACATGGGCCCTCAACGCTTTCAGATTCTCCTCAGTCGACTTCCTCTCATCATTCACAGCATTTAGTTTTTCAGATAGACGAGGTTGCTGATTTGTGCAAAGATCGTCCAGGAGCGTGCGAATCGCATACGAGTTGTATCCAGGTACCCACCACCACCACATAGCTCTGTCCATGCGCTCTCGACACTCAGCAATCTTCCGGTTATTCTCATTGATCGCGTCATGCAACTCCTCCAGTGTAGCATTGTCATCGGCAGCAGTGGCGTTGCCTCTCGCAACTTCTTCATTGACCTCGTCAATGCGTTGCTGCAATGCTTGCCTCTCGGCATTGCACTCGCCAATTTTATGCAGAGCATTCTCCAACACTCGTTGGTCATGGTCCGATTGAGACTGCATCAAATCCTCCATCTCTTTCGTAATGGTGATAAGCACGTCCAGGTCAAGCTTGAGGGGTTCGAGGAGAGTCTCGTCGAAGGCGTTTCTGTCTCTTTTATATACAGATATGGCATGCTCGAGTACGGCTATCACCCCCTCAACAAGGTCTTTAGCACCTCCAGCATCCTTGAGCCTCGTATCCAACTCCTTCTGAGTAATCGGCACCATGGTCATAACTGATGGAAATCACACACAACACAGAATCGAAGGTCGATTGAAAAATTGGATGGGAGTGTGAATCTAGTTGATGCTCTGAGGGAAATCTCAAAACCGACCTACGTACCGTTTCTTAACAATGACCTATACTGACTCAAAGAGAAGATAAAGGATACTGAAATTTGAGTTGAAACTCCTGCTGCTTGTTAAGCCGGAAGATACATACACGGATCGTACAAAATCTCTTTCCCAAGAGGCAACTAAGATGAAACTAATCACAAGCACGTGAGAAGTTCCTCCCCTCGTATGCATTCAAGAAGGTCTGAAAGGTTCACTGGTAGACTCAAGAAGGTTATAGTACACAATGTCAGACTTAGTTTGGCGCTACTTCATCAATCATGACGTCTTACCACAAGCAATGAAATTGACTTGTACCTAGGAAATAAATTACTACTTGTATATAGTACATAACATGTCAGAGCTCGCATGTACTACCTTGTCAAATTCTCAGTTGCACCTTGCCAAATCTACAACTTCACATTGTCAAATCACCATTTTCACATCTCCACTTTTACATTGCAAACTTGACAAGTTTACATCATTTTTACGGGCTGCCCAAAACAATTTCGGGACTGCCCCTTCAAAAACCCAATGATTACCCAATTTTTTAAAAAGTTATTTTTGCCCAAACTTTGTTTTATTGGGCTGTTTTCTTTTGGGGTCAGTGGGGGGCTTGCATTTGTGGCCTACCCTCCTACCTCTTAGCCTACATACTCACTTACTTACATACTCACCTACTTAGGCTACGTATCCATCCACCTACCTACCTCCTTATCTAGGTGTAGGACCCTATCCCCACCTACCTACAATTTAGGATACCAACTCATGACCAAGTTTGCAAGTATGCAAGTTTACAAGTTTGCACATTTACAAAATTAAAAACTCTAAAACTTACAAATTAGTAATTATAATTTGCAACTTTGCAAATTTACAAGTTTGCATATTTACAAAATTAAAAACTCTAGAAATTACAAATTAATAATTAAAAATTGCAACTTTGCAAGTATGCAAGTTTACAACTTCACAAGTTTGTAAATTTACACGTTTACAACTTTGTAAATTTACAAAATTACAACTTTGTAAATTTACAAAATTACAAATTACTAGTTTACAACTTTGCAAAATTTACAAAATTAAAAAAATCTACAGATTACAAATTAATAATTACAAATTTACAAACTATAAATTAATAATTATAAATTTTGAACTTAACAAACACTACAAACACTGTTATAAAAGTGAGGTGCAATTCAGTAGCCTAAATCACTATAGGACTTTAAAAGTGAGATAAATTCATTGCATTTTATTGATTTCACCCTGGTGAAAGTTATTTCACTATCATATCACCATGTAAACATCATGTTTCATTATTATAATTTACATTACTAAATAGTTTTATTTTTATATTTTTAAAATATTGTATATATGTTACTTTATGATATACACAATATTATTTTAAATTATTTTAGTTATTGTAACTTAATTCTTATGTTATTATAAATTATTGTATTCAAAATATTATATTTAATTTTATTTTAAAGTATCTTGACTAATTTATTATAAGTTTTAAAATTATTTTGAATTAAATTATTCAACTAACCTTAAGCTATACCTTGGGTTATTTTATTTTAAATTAATATATGTTATCTCAAGTTATATTTTAAATTATTATAAATTATTTTATCTTAAGTATAATAATTTAAAATACCCTACAATATAATAACTACCAATAGCCTATGATATTATAACATAGAATATCAAACAATAATTTATAATAGAATAATCACTAATAGTTATAATATAACATATAATAACTAACAATAATTTATAATACAATAACTAACAATAAAAATTAATAAAATAATCATTAATAACCACCAATAGAATAGCCATCAATAGCCATTAAAAACCATTACTAACCACCAATAAAATAACCACCAATAACCACTAATATAATAACCATTCATAATAGCCTACAATAACTTAGAATTGTTAATAATAACATAAGGTGAAATAGCTTTCAATAGCCAAAAAAACATAGAATAGCCCAAAATAACCTAAGGTGAAATTGCCAAATATAACAAAAAAAATTGAGAATAATCATAAATAACCAAAAATAATGTAGGGTGAAATAATTTAAATTAATGAGAAATAGCCATATAATAAATGAAAGTAGCTTAACATAGGTCGTATTATTATATTAAAAAATATCTTATCCATTTATTAAACATTTGTTTTTCAAAAGAATGGTCATTGAAATCTTATTGAATAATGATATTCAATTTATTTTTTGTTCAAATGATTTTACACTTTCAAAAGGAAATAAATGCAATTATGAACAATATTGAAATTTTTTTAAAAGTAAATTCGAATCATTTCATTTGAACAAAATCTTAATAAGATATGAATTTTCAAAGTTTATGTTTTTGTAATGTTTAAAATGAAGTATTTGATAAATAGAATGTCATGCAACGTATTATTAATACAAGTGGGGTGACTTGAAGGTAGGGTGTTTGCTTCCATTTTTGAGGTCAAGGGATCAAATTTCATGAATGATGTTGTGTGTGATCAATAATGGTAAGTTGACCGAATATTTTATTATTTAATTCCCTAAAATAGGTGTCTAAATTGATTATGTGGCCTACCTACATAAGTTAGGTTTTTAACCTAGCCTAAATAGTGACATATGTCAATAAGTCATAGGCTAAAAATCATGAAATTATCAATAATATTATATATTAAATAATTTAATTTTAATTGATTTCCATGTTAGCTAGCAATTAACTAATAAATGAATGGCTTCGTAAATTTGTATTTCACTTGAGAGTAATAGGTACTAGTGAAACAATTCATTGTCCATAATAATTAATCCATGTTCCCTAAGGGGTTAACCAATTTCATTAAGTAAAAATGTTCAAATTCAATCAAAATCTAATGAAACCAAGAATGAACTAAGATGCATTTTGGTGTAATGAAATTGCAAGTGTGTTTTTACAAGTTTGCAAGTTTGCAAATTTACAAAATTAAAAAATCTAGAAAATTGCAAATTATTAATTACAACTTTACAAGTTACAAGTGCACAATTACAAGTTCACAAGTTTGCAACTTTACAAAATTAGAAAATTTAAAAATTACACATTAATCTTATATATCAATTCACTACGTTTGTCAATGTGTCTGTCTGTCTGTAAAACCTGATCTCCCCAACAACATGATAGTTATTACCACTACTTTCTAGGGCAGTTAATTGTGGTAAATAATAAAAAAAAAGAATTTTTTACTTGTCTGTCTGTAAAACCTGATCTCCCCAACAACATGACAATTATTACCACTACTTTCTAAGGCAGTTAATTGTGGTAAATAATAAAAAAAAAGAATTTTTTACCATGGCATTTAAAGTTTTGTTTGACCTTGGTTACAACAGTAATAATATAATGAAAGTAAATAAAGTAAATGAGTTGTTACGTAAACAAAGGCAAGTAAGTAATTACGTAAGTAAAAGGTAGTAAGTTAAAGCAAGTAAAAATAAAAGTGAAGTAAACTTAAGGTAATAAGTAGCCTAAGTAGTTCATGGGGTAGTATGAGCCCTAGAAAACTTTTGCAACAGTCTTTTCAAGCGCTCACAAATTTACACGTCGATATCACTAATTATTTATTACTGAGGGGCAAAAAAAAAACAAAACAAAACCTTGAGTGTGACAGTGGGCTAGAGGTGCCCAGCCCACCTGTGCTGGCCCACCGTATGTGCCTTGTAGGCACGGGTTACCACTAGTAATTACAAATTTACAACTTAACAAATTACAAGTGCGCATTTGCAATTCGTGCAAGTTTGCAAGTTTCCAAATTTACAAAATTAAAAATCTATAAAATCACAAATTAATAATTACAATTTTACAACTTTATGAATTGCAAGTGCACATTTGCAAATTCACAAGTTTGTAAGTTTACAAAATTACAAAATCTAGAAATTTCAACTTAACAAATTACAAGTGCACATTTGCAAATTCGTGCCAATTTGCAAATTTACAAAATCTAGAAATTGCAAATTAATAATTACAATTTTACAACTTTAAAAATTGCAAGTGTGCATTTGTAAGTTCACAAGTTTGCATGTTTACAAAATCACAAAATCTAGAAATTACAACTTAACAAATTAGAAAATGCACATTTGCAAATTCATGCAAGTTCACAAATTTACAAAATCTAAAAATTGCAAATTAATAATTACAAAATTACAACTTTACAAATTGCAAAAGTGCATTTACAAGTATGCAAAATCACCACATTACCAAATTTCCAAATATAAAATTACAAAGTTACAAATTGCATGTGTTCCTTTGTAGATGTCAAATTTATAAATTAAAAAAAAACATTTGCAAGTACATGTTTTCAAAATTACCAAATTACCATAATTACCATAATAACAATTGATAATTACAAATTTACAATTTGACAAATTGTAAGTGACAAATTGCAAGTGCGCATTTTCAAGTTCACAAGTTTATACTTATATGCAAAATTACCAAATTAACAAAGTAACAAAATCACCAAAATTACAAAGTTATAAATTGCAAGTGCATTTTTTCATATTTACAAGTTTGCACATGCTAAATTTTCATGTTTTCATACTTGCATGTACTACAAAATTATAAGATTATAAAATTATAAACATATAAATTTCCAATTTGCAAGGTTTGCAAGTTGGAAATTACAAATGAAAAATGAAAAATTGCAACCTATAAATAACAATGTTTTCAAGTTTACAAGTAATAAATCACATGCAGGTGTTGCACAAAATTACAAATTGCAAGTTACAAAATTGCAAGTTTGTAAGCTTGCAAATTAATTTGCAAGTTACAAAATAAAATAAAATAAATCACAAGGCACAAATTACAAATTCACAAAATTAAAATATTACAATGAGAACTTATTATTTTAATTAGAAATTTACAAATTTACAACATGACAATATTACACGTTGCAAATTACAAAATTAAAATTTGTAAGCACACATTTGTAAATTGCAAAATTTCAAATGTGAGAATATACATACAAATAATTTTGTAATTTGATAATTTGTGCATGTTACAAATTACAAAATTACAAAATTGTAAATTCGAAATTGCAAAAAAACAACTTTGCAACTTTGCAAATTTGTAGATTTCCAAGTTACAAATCAATGATCATAAACTTTCAAATGCACAATTTGCATGAATTAACCAAAAAAAAGGAATGCATTTTATGGATCCCATGCATGTATCACAACCTAAACCACAAAAGATTAGTGCATATTTAGGGTGCCCTATTTGGGTATTGCAACATATATCTTAAAACCAATAATTTTTTTATAAACATTTATGTGGGTATTGCATAATTTGAGAATTGTTTTTCAATAATTGATAAGATCGAGACCTAATCCCATAATGTAACACCTGAATACAAAAATGATATATCAAGTGAAAGAAACATGTAAGTCAATATATGATTATTGAACTAAACGCAAGTATTGCATTTTCTTCACAAAAAACCAGTCCCTTTTTTATGAAGTTGTATGTGAGTATTGCATAATTTGGTAAATGGTCCACAAAGATTGACTAGTTGAAACCCAATCCCAAAATGCAATACCCGAATATGATATATTAAGTGCAAAAAACATGTAAGTCAATACCTATTTGATTGTAGACTTAAACACATGCATTGCATTTTCTTCACAAAAAACAAGTCCCTTTTTTAGGGGCCTATATGTGGGTATTGCAAAATTTGGCAAATGTTGTGACATTGTTCTTTTGGGACACATGTGAATGTATATTACTTTGTGGCAAAAATCCAATCACTATTTTTAATGTTTATACATAGGTATTGCAAATGTGGGTAAATAAACACATATTAATCACAAATGACAATTACATGGTTCACAAAGCATGTGGGTAACAATGCATATGATACACAAAACATAAGCATATGGGTCACAATGCATATGATACACAACAATCATTATATTATATTAGTATTTACATCATTTACTACCTAACATTTTTTACACACGCATAAATCACAAGAGAATCTAATACCAACTATTTCTTGAAATTAATAAAAAAAACTTTTTATTTTTCCTAAAATCAAAGCATCCACTTTTGAGTTGTAAGAAAGTAATATTTTAAAATTAATGTTTCTTTGTTGATTATTTTTCAAGTATTTGATTTTTTAACATGTTCCCCAAGTTCTAAATGGATTCCCAACAAGCTCCTAACAACATGCCTAACTATATCCCATGCACTATTTGCCTTATGTTCAACTATTGCAATATATTTTGCCTAAATACACATGTACAAAAGCAAACAACAATTAATCTATTTTGGTATTCTCTCACGTTTCAATTAATTTTTTTAGTGATGAAAAAGGATGACCACATAAATTGAAAAAGAAAAAAATTCAAGGGGTGGCACAATTAATTGATATGTTCAAGGCATACTATATCACATATATAACGTTAATTTACTAAATTTAACTCATCAAAGACTTTCAAACAACCCATGATTATTCAATTTTGATTAGATGTATAATATAACCTTCATCATCCATAGGCAATGGGTGTTAGTCTATTTTTGTAAACCATGTAAATACTTACTTCAGGTTGTGCATTTTGTCAATTACACGCAAGGGTTTGGGTAGGGTAGCGATGCTATATATGGATTGGAAGAAAACACACGCCCCCTCCTTATGGTGCACACCTTTCGTATAAATGGAATTGTATATTGAAACTGGTGATAATTTGTAGATCTTTTGCACTAGAAAAAATGAGTGCAAAAGGTGAAAAAGTGTATTTTATTAACCATCGAATAAGGTGAACACTAGAAGAAAAACTCCATTTTTTTACTTGTCTTAGGCGACTAAAAGTGTCTTTTGCAACTATTTATCAAAAATAGTCGCAAAAGACACTTTTAGTCGCCTAAGACAAGTCAAAAAATGGGGTTTTCTTTTAGTGAAACATGCTCATTTCATGAAACCCCAAACCCTAAACCTTAAACCTTAAGCCCTATCACTTATTCCATAACAAAGAAAAATCTAAGTGCATAAAAGTAAATGTGAAAATGTGAGGAGCAATGACATCCAATTCCAATATAAATTCTTGAAGTAACATATTTCATAAAGCCCCAAAACCTTAAACCCTATCAAGCCTTAGCCCGTAACAAAAACAATTGCACATACATAAAAGGATTGATGGGGAACATGGGGAGCAATGACATTTTGTTGGTAATAATTATGGAACAAACCCATTTCATGAAACCCCAAACCCTAAACCCTATCAAACCCTAACCTATAACAAAAACAATTGTAGCTACATAAAAGTAAATATGGGAACATGGGGCATAATGACATATAGTTGGTACCACTCCTTGAACAAAAGGCATTTCCTAAAACCCCAAGACCTATCAAACCCTAACCAATGACAAAGTTGCAAAAGTATATATTGGAAACATGGGAAGTAGTGTCATCTAGATGCCATTGAATGTTGTCATTTGTTTCATGGAACCCAAACAATAGACCACTAGCATGAAATTTACTTAACATAAATCTATATTGTTGTTTGAATGTCTTTCATTACTAAGCTTATAACTATGATCAACTCCCAAATCAAACCAAAAAAAAATTGCTTCAAATTATGTTCAATCTAACAAGTATTAATTAGTGTTATTGGGATATTGATTTTTTTCACTACTAGGCAAGGTGATTATTGCAAGATTTTGAAATTTGATCTACACATAAGGTATCAAAAAAAATGCTCAAATTTTTGGGACCAACCAAGTATCAATTTGTTTGAATGGCTACCACACTAAGATATTAATATTTTTTTTATATGGATTATATAACAATCGAATATGCATAAGGATTGGTTTTTGCAATAACCTACCTAAAGCTGGATTCAACATGATTTAACATATAAGCCTTTATTTCGTAATGAAAGCTTGAAATGAAGATGGTAGCCATTAAAGGCCAAAAGGCATTAAACCAAATGATTGTTCAATCTATGTCCGTCCATTAACAAAAGACAACTATCATCAAAAGCTAAAAGGGAACAACTGCACATAAAAGTGAATGAACAAGATGGTATAAGGTTTCCAGGCAAAAGACCAAAAAACAATTACCCCCAAATGAATGGAAGATTTATTAATATAAATCTATTCATTACATATAATGAAGACTTACATTGCTTATTGATTCTAGACACCATGTCTTCATATGTTCTTGAACACAATGGTATGGGTATTCCACTTTCCATGTTATTCCACATTTGAAAAGCATTATTATAGGTCCAAAGTTCAATTCAAATCACACCACAACTGACTAGATGTTTCACATCTTTTATCCCCTTGATAAAGTCTGCCATGAGTTGGAGATATTTGCCAAATGCACATTTTTTAGAAGCAAGGTATTCATAAATGATCTCATACATTACAATATTGTGAAAAGAAGATTTTATATTGTCTTATAAGATTATGATTGGGAGCAATAAACGATGTTTACAAAATTCCATTTTATTGAACATCCCTTTGATTCCTTTGATTTGAATGCCAACTTTCTTCAAAGCTGTTGCAAACTATATGGTAATGTCTAATATTCCAACTTCCCTTTTCCAATTTTCAGCACATGATATTTTTTAAACACAAGCTAAAATGTGTGGGCATTTTTCCAATTTGCCTTAAGGATACACCTTTTTGGCCAGATGGTCTTTAGTTAATACAAAATTATTCCCACGCATGTTGAAAACACTTTCTTTCAAGATCACATCCTTCATTAACTTTTGTTCCATCAATGTCAAATTTTTTATTATCAAAATTTCATTGATTTTCCTCATTAAAGCTATGGGAATTTGATCTTTTGGCCAAAAAAAAAAAGTATTTGAAGTTTACCTTTCTCTTTTTGCAGAAAACTTTCAAGTATAAGAATTCACATTTGTTTTAGGCAAGGTTGGCAAATTTAGACATTCTTTTGAATAATGTTTCATCTCCTAACACTTGTAACATTGAACTATTGACAAATTGTTTTTCAAGTTTCTACTCTTATTAGCCTTTGGTTGTAGTATATGGAGGTTGAAGTGGTTCATTTGATTTATCATTTGCTCCATGGCCACCTCCATGCAAAAGTTCACCTTTGAATGCTTCCATGACTCAGGTTCAATCGAAAAAATAATTGTTTTGACCATGGATTGCATAGTTGGTCGTGGAACTTCCTTGATGTTCTCCTCCTTCTTTTCAGCCACCTTTGCCATTTCATCAAATGTCTCCACTAGTTCATATCTCACTTATTGTCGCACCTTCAACAATAACCTAATGGTGAAATGTTTTAGCACTAGTGCATTGATTCTAACAAATATTAGAATAATTCATTTATGGCCTTATGCATTAAGGCACCTTTCAAATTTGTTTTGTAATTTCATTGTTTTTTCCTTTTGTTTTTTCACCAACTTTAAAGCCCCTTGCATTAGTGGACTCAATTGAAATATTAAGTTTTGATATATACACTAGAAGAAAAACATGTATTTTCAACTAGTCTTTGTGACTAAATTTTAATCACAAGAGACATTTTGCAACTAAAATCCTTTTAATCGCCTAAGACAAGTCACATGTGATAAACTAGTCGCAAATCACAAAGGGTATTGTATGAAAGAAAAAGTCAACAAATACATTTCATCCTTTGATTCCATTGTATACATATTGTCACATACGATTAAAATGCAACTATTTTGGTCACAATTGAGGGCAAATCATGTGCTACCATGTGTCCTAATATTTGATTATTTTAAATATACATTATAAAATTATTATTATTTTGAAATAATCTAGGACGTTCAATTCAAATATTTGGATGATCTTACATTATGACATGTGGCCCAATGTAAATATGCCATGTGGCATTAAAATTTTAATTTAATAAAAAAATTAATATTAGGTTGGTAGGTACCTAGGTAGGTACATAAATAGGTGCCTACAATGTTAGGCTACTTACCTACCTACCTACCTACCTACCTACGTAGGTCAAAAAGTAAGTAGGTAGGTTCTACCTTCCTAAGTTAAATACCTACTCATATAAATACATATTTAGGTAGGTAGGTACATAGGCCGACCTAGATGGCTAGGTCAAACTAAGTACCTACCTAGCTAAATAGATAAGTAGGTTAGGGAGGTAAGTATTATAAAATTATGCATTATTTATTTTTTTGTTTTGGGTTGAGCCTTTTGATTAGCTCATCCCATGTGCACTAATTTCATAATGTGAAATTGGTTGGGCACACCCCCTTGTTTATATAATGTTCAAAGTAGGAATGAAAACCAAACAATATGGGATAAGTTTTGAAGTTGCAACTTCCTTAGAAACTAAGTTGTAATTCCAAAACTTTCTTCATGCCTTACTTTCTTAATTTTCAAATTTTTAAATAATTCAAATATTAGATAATTATTTAATTAATAATGATTAAATTTACATATATTTAAATTATAAATTATACACTACAAATACTCAGTATTCATTATCAATTACCTAAATAAGCAATAACTTTTTAATATTTAACAAACTAGCTTTTTAGTTATTCACAAGTCATTAATACATACTTCATAAATAATTAAATAAATAAAATATTTAAAAATATTTTATTATTTTTTATAATCTGATTGAATTATATATAAAATAATTAATGTAAAATTAATTTAATGACTATAATTTCAAAGTTAAAATTTTTAAATATTTATTTCAAAATTATAAGTAATGAATTAACAATTGTTATTAAAAAGTAAATTCTTACACGAATTTTTTAAAAATTATTATTCAACTAATTACATTACTTACTGTATATTTACATTTATTGTTGTAAAAATTATTATAGGTCAAATAATTATTTTCTCTTGGTAAT
>Ga0116227_10006112_pt1 | contig 24681 bp, 16 predicted proteins | sample S1TSphgellanicum_FD_89693 | JGI IMG/M metagenome (GOLD analysis project Ga0116227, IMG submission 89693) | Host-associated microbial communities from peat moss isolated from Minnesota, USA - S1T2_Fb - Sphagnum magellanicum MG | ecosystem: Host-associated > Plants > Peat moss > Unclassified... | reverse complement strand
GTCCTTTTGGGACTCCAACTCTCACCAACTCCCAACGTGGGAGTTCACTTGGGAGTGTGAGGGTTCACTCCCTCACACTCTTTGGACTGTTTGCACTCCCGGGAGCATGTGATGTGACTCCCGAGTCTACTACTAGGCCCGCAACCTTGCAACCCCCCCCTTGCCTTGGTCGCAAGCCAAGGCTAGGGTTGCGACACAAATTGCAAGTAAGGATTTTGACATAGGAATTAAGATTGAGAGAAATTAATTATAGTTGATAAGCATTTATTTGCATAATAGTAATTGGATGAAGATTAAAGGTTTGGAACAAGACTTGAAATTAAGGTAGATTGTCCATTGTTGATTGTAAAACACAACAAAATGTTTCACCCTCTTCATTTATTCCAATAAAAATTTCCAATGTTTTCTTTGAGCTTTGTTGGTTTCATTTGTGACTATCATTATTGACCACAATGATTATTAACCATCCAAAGACTAGGCTTTCAAATTTTTGATGCCCTTATTCATAGGATATTCTATTAATGATGGAGCTAAATATTATTATACTAAACTACATTTGAACCATTTTTTTAGTGTGCTATTAGTAAGATTTCCTTGTTATGAAAACAAGAGAAGTTAGTTGAATGATATTTGATTTTGTATGGCCAAGTAATATTGAGGCATTTAGTAAAAATTCCACAATGTGTAGCAATGAGCAAATAAGAGTTGAATGTAGTAAGGTGCAAAGAGAAACATATCAATGAATTAGATGTTTTTAAAAATATTTTGATGCTAAACAAGTTGTTAATTCAATGCTAAGTTGCCTTTTTATATGCTCACAAGTATTTATTTGTGACAAACAATAACAAGTTTGTGATTTGACGAGATTTTTTATCAAAATAATCAAACTATAATTTCCTCCACCCTTACATTGAGCAACAAATTGAGTTACAACATGTATTTAAACATAGAAAGTGATGCCTTATGGTTAAGAGATTCCCTTATCTCATGCAAATGTTTGGTGATGTCCAGATTTTGTATTGCATTAAAATTTGAAACTTCTTGTTAAAATTTCTTGAGCTTTCAAGAAATCAAAATTTTTTTTACTAGAAAAATGGATAAAAAATACCAATTATGAACCTTGTCCAACTTGACAATGCCATTTTGAACAAGTCGATATGTCTAATTCATCAATTTCAAACAATGACTTTCACAAAACTTTAATATATATATATAATTTTATATCTCTAGGGCTTTGCTATGCATGCACTACTAGTGTCATTGTTGTCATAATTATGCATAAAATTGGGTGGACATTAAATGTACCATGATGTTCAAGGACATGGGTGCACATGTAAGTAAATGGGGAAGATGAAATGAAACATTGTAATTTGGTAAGTATTTCTAGATCTAAAATGTTTTTGGATGGTATATTAGAATAGAGGATGATACATTAATTATTACAATTTGCATGTGGATTAATTATGGAGCTAATATTTAATGATTGTCATTGATATGCATATGTTAATTTGTACACACTTATGTTTGTAACAGGTGTTCTCAAATACTCCAAGGAACTTGAATGCTCATTTCATACAAATCAAAGCAGTTCAAATGTTAGTGTTCTTGTAAATTTATGTTCATTCAAATGCCCAAAAAAATACAAATTTAAATTTGAAATCTATTTTTTTCTTGATAATATGTTATAAACATCAAGTGAAATATATCAAACACAGCTTTTGATTACGTGTGGAAGTAAGATTTTGATTTTTTTACAATTTTGCTTTGCCACATGTTCGAATATTTTTGAAGAGCAATATGTTAGATTAGATTTATTTGTGTCCAAGTATTTGTGTCAAAACATCAATAATGCACCATTCAATGGATATGTAAGCCACTATAGGAGTGATTATTGACATGGTACAATACCATTGTAGTTGATCCAACAAAAGGATGATTTAGAATCAAATATAGATGCAACATTTCCATAAACTAAGTGATTACAATTGAAGGCTAATCCATTGCAAGGTGATTGGGGAATACTTGGTAATTGTATTATTAGTGAAAGTTCTATAGCCGAGCTAGATCAATGTAAGAAAAATATCTTTTACTACCTAGCACAAGCTAGTGTGCAACAACTTTGGTCTTACAAGAAAAAAATTGTGATATAGCAACCTAATCTACTAGCCTTGGTCAATGGGTTCTGTTTTGTTATCAATACTTAAAACAAGTTGAGTAAAATTTAAGTAAATTTTCTAAACAAAATTTTGTAGATTTACAAGTATAATGCCCATTTTATATTGTAGTTTGTTAATCCTTAAAGCTATTGTTTGGATGCTATCCTTTATATTGTTGATTTTCATTTTTGATGAAAAATTTGTTGTATGATCATCGTCAAAGGTATAAGGTATTCAATATGTGATTTATGATACCAAATTGATTGGTGTTTGTTGGGCATTGGATCCAACTTTTGGAAGTTTTACCTTATTAGGACTGGTTTCATATTCGGTGAACCGATTTCTATTGTGAAAGTGTTTAAATTGGAATGGATTTTTTTCGGTGTTCAGAGTGTGGACAGAGTAGGTAGATGTAACAACATATTATCTATTGGCAGGGCCAGCGTTTTTGTGATGCCTTGTTTTGTTTTGTTTTGTTTGTAACCATGCTTTAACCCTTCAAATTTTGGGACCCCTTATTGTGCCTTTGGTGCCTTGGAAAGGCCTAGACAAAAACAATGTGCATGTGTGATTCTAGACCAATGGAACAAAAATGATTAAATTTATAGTTTCACCGCTTCAGTTGGGGCTTGTTGCAATGTTGGGTGGGTTTACATTTGTACCTAGGTCCTTTAAGCACGGGAGCGATCTTACACCTATAAGAAGTAGGAATAAGATCAATTTTATTTTTTGGGTGGGATATTCATGGATACCTATGAGGTGCCCTCCAAATACACAAGAAAATATAATTTACAATTTCTTGTCATATAAGATGGTATGACATAATTTCCCATGTATTAGTGAAAGAATATGGGTTTTTTTAAAAAAAAATTCCCATGGTACCCAGTGTAGTGTATAAATCATTGAATATTTTTTCACTCCGGTTTATTCATGATGGGTATCACAGGGAAAAATATATATTTTCCAAATGCCCTGGCTATCATATTCTCCTTAATAATATACCTTCAAAATACAATTTAAAAACCAACGGGCAGGGCGGGCTTTACTTAAATTGAAATGCAAAATGAACTTGATGAGGAAAAAAAGAGTGCAGGGTAAAAACCCTAGGTCGAGGGCATTTACCAAAATAAGAGCACACAAGGTGATAACCGATTTTGATAACCAAGTGCTTTCATATATACAACAACAACCGATTATCCATAAAGTCACCCTCTCTTTCACTCCCTATCCTGTCTGCGGTATCTGCAAAGTAATGAAATTTCCTTAATTCTTAGTAGGAAATGCTGAAACTCAGCATTTCATGCACAAGGTTCTAGAGTAATTATAGTAGTTGTACAGGTAAGAAGCAGTGAAAATATATGTAGTGGAGGCGCTCGGGTAAAAGGGAAGAGGGGATGAAACTCAGTTTACCTCGAAAATTGGTGGAAAAAACTAGTTTGGGTGCCAGTTATATATGGTTTTGTAAAATTTCATTACCAGTTACCCATTTGATGCCCTATTATGCTGAAACTGGCCGTTCTCACCCCCCTAATCGCCTGACTTTACAGATAACTTTATTATGAAAAACGGAGTACCCTCCCAAAATTGGAGAAAACGAGGCAAACTGGGAGGGGGGCATCATGAAAAACGAATTGAAAAAAAAATATATGCTTTATAAGCTTACCTCCAGATACACTGCAAAATTTCTGGCAGGTCATTACGTTTGAGGAATACAGCTTCCTCTTCAGAGTCAATCACAAATTAGTTCTGGATTTAACCCAAAATTGTGTAGGTACCAAATCCTTCACAGGACCATGGGAAGTCTCTTACACTTTTGGCAGAAGTTGCAACGCATGAGTATCTCAACCAGTACAAGTCAAAGGCTTTGCTTTGTACTGGTTCACACTTGCACTGTACCAGTTCAACTAGTTGGGTTGCGAGCAGTGCCTTTTCTCTTTAGGGTTTGTTCGAATTGGTACACACTAGACATCCTCCATCGAGTGGCGAGCGTTTTCCTTGTGCGTCTCGGAGGTTTTTTTTTTTTGCGAGAAATTGTCGCGAGCGAAATTTGTTGTCAATTTGTTCTTTGCTCTTCTCTGCAACGACTTCTGCCTTCCTGACAAAAAAAGAAGCGTACGTGAACATGGGAAAACAGAGAGTCGTGGTAGGGGAAGAGGACGGGAACAAGATGACCGGGGATCATCACTGGGGAAGGGTGGTAGTTCCGCATGTGTTTCGTTTGGTCAGCTTGTATCTTGGCCAGCGTGACGTGTGCGCGTTGCTGTGTGTAAGTGCCTCCTGTCACCGCCAACTCGCTGCACACGCGCCTGTTTGCAAGGTATGTTTGCTGGCTTAGTTTTGTTTTTGCCATGTCAGGTTCCATTTCAAGTTCTGATGCTTAAGTTTCTTGCATTTGTTCACCTAATATTGAAGAGGACGTTGTACAAAGCAAAGTGAACAGGAGGAAATCTTTTGGAGTTGATAAAAGCAAAGATTGTTTCTATAATGTTATACATCCTAATAGAGCAAACAAGATGAATAAGCAAGTATCCTTTGCAATCCACAATTTTGGTTTTAGGGTTGTTTGTGTTCAAACCCTAATGAATTTGCATTGGAATATGTAGTCACAGAGACAGTCAGATGTGATTCTTGAGGTGAATGTTATATATCTAGTGCATGTTGTGATAGCAGGTGCTGGATTTGCAAGGAAGAAATAATGCAGGCGAGCGTTTAGTGGCTGCTCTGTCTTTGGTATCCCACACCCTCTCAGCTGTTGGAACTACCAAAAAAAAAAACATATGTGTATATTTAATGAACTATATTGCAAATGATCCTTGCATACATTTGTGTGCTCGACATCCATTGAGCTATCTTCTGACATCATAAACTGGATATACCCTCTCTACAACTTCATCATTGTGTAGTGCTCAGTGAGAATTGGGGCTTCAGAACATTCAATTTGCAATGTGGAAACATTCAGCTGCGATATCAGAATGTGGAGGAGATCAACCTTGAGTTCGCACAGGGTCTGCAAGATGAGCATTTGTCAGCTGTCAAGTTTGAGGTAATCAAAAGGAAATATGTTTGGGATTAAGACAGTCAGCTATTTCAGGTTTGATGTGGTGGTCTGTGTTGTTCCTTTCACAGTGCTATTGGTCATTCGTTCAGCAATAACTAATTAACCTGGTTGAAGTACTAAGTCTCTGTCTATGACTTTGTGGCAGCTACTCAGCTGGCCATAAACATGCTTTTATCTCCTATGTTGTTTGAGGGCATGGGTATGTAGTTGAGGAAATGACAGATGTTGTCTGAAATAGAGTTTGCAGGTTCTGCACCAATCAAAGTTTCTGTTCTCTGAATTTGAATTGTCTGCTTGCAGAGCCTTCAGCGCTTGAATCTCAATGCTTGCCAGAAGATAACTGATTCAGGAGTTAAGGCAGTAGCTTCTGCAAACCCAAATCTGAAGTTATTTTCCATCTACTGGAATCTAAAGTATGCTTCTATTCTTCTAATCCATTTGATATTAAGAATGGCATCAGGAAACTGCGTGTCTTCAACCAGCAGTCATTGAAATAATGACTGATGAAATGGTTTTTTGCTACTTAAGTGGGAAGTCATTGATGACCAGGGTGACAGATCTTGCCATTGAAAGTGTGGTGATGTCCTGCAAGCATCTTACAGCTTTGAATGTCAGTGGGTGTAAGGTCTGTGGCAACCCTCCCTGCTTACTAGCTCATGTTAGTTTTAAGTCCTCATGTTTCTGTTTGCACCTTCATGCTTGATAACCATTGTGCACATAAGGCACATATCTTTGCAGAATTGTGCAGTATTTGGGTGGCTTCATGATTCCACTTCTGGTGACTTCATACATTGGATGGACACCACCATTCATAGTTTGCTTATTGATTTTGGTTTTACAATTCATCAATGCTCATGTTTGACATTGTGTGGTTTGTGTGTGACTTCAGAATATAACAGATGTAAGCCTGCAAAACATAGCCAAGTTTTCTCCTAGCATAAAGAGCCTGAATCTGACAAGGTTGTCTTATGATAACCTATAGGTTTGCCTAAGTTCTCCACTGTTTTATGTATATCAACTCACCATTTCACTCACAATGGTCTGATTGTTTTGGAGCTTGTCTTTGCAGTCCTGTCTTTCATGAGATTTCCAAATGTCCACAACTACTCTATGAATTCTGTCCTGAATATCTTTGTCTGCATAATTCATCTCCTTCACAGATCTTTCCCTTGTATGGAGTTTGTATTCAGAATTTTGAGAAAGTGCTGTCCTTTTCTTGCTGTCCATACTGTGCTAGGTGGTCTAGGATGCTTCAGAGATACCCAGTAAGGACCTTTGCAGTTATCACACCTAATGGTTCCCTTAGTGATTTCAGCCTATTGCCAATGGATTCTTCTGAGTGGAAATGGGGTATGCAGGTGTGTGAAGCTGACTGACAACGGGCTTCTGTACCTTACACATTCTTGTCAGAGCCTTGAAGAGCTTTACCTTTATGCTATTCCTGGGTTTGTTGTCAGCACTCTATTGTCAATTTTAGCAGACATTACTACTGTTTGGGTTATTTTGTGTAGATCAAATAATGTAGGAAAAAGTTTCGCTCATTTTTGTGGAGCCATTGTATTGATTCTCAGTTTTCAGAATAGAAGTATGATTTGTTGGCTCTTGGGAGTGGTGCAGTTTCACAGTTCGGGCTTTTCAAGAGTTTTCCCATTTTCGGAAGCTACAACTCCTTGACCTTTGTGGTGCTCAGGTAACAAATGAAACTTTCACCCATCTCCTTACATGTTTTGGAACAGTTTAATAATAGTTATGTGCTGTCCACAGGGAGTGTGTTGATGTCTTTTCCCTAGGAACGTGTGCCCCTCCAAGAACATGGAAGATGTCAGATAACATGAAATGTTTGCTTTCTTGTTCTCACTGAGGGTTGACGGTCCTGTATAATCCTTTGTAGCTGTACAGGAGCTCTGGTAGCTAAGGGCAAAGTTTCAGGGTCAAGGAAGAATAAGGGATGCAAACATAGAAATACCAGGTTGCCAGTGGGAATATGAATGCCCTGAGACAGAGTGAGTGGCTGTAGGGGTTGGGGCAGAAATAGGCAAAGCTCCACCACCTGTGTACAAATGACAACTTATTTCACAGAGATGTAAAACTGAATCGACACAATGAACTTGGTTGCTAAAGTTTTTGATATCCATAGAGCCTTCCAAGAGATGTATTTCTTTTGGCCAAACAAGGTCAGTGCCATGATGTGAATTTGCACACTGATCCAACAATATCATCTTCCCTGGTTACTGGGATTGGACACTATGGTTTTGGACAGAGAATCATTGATTCAATTTCACAAGTGCTGAGCAAATGCATGTTGGTTGCAACCTATGAACAGAATTTGACTGATGAAGGGTTGGCATCAATTGCTTTATGCAAGATTCTGGTTTCTTTGAACTTGACATGGTGAGTTGCCTTTTGGTTTTGATTTATTTGCTTGATCCACTTGACAAAGTGTAGGTAGTTTATGTAACTAATCCACATTCATCTGCACTAGGTTGCAGCTCAATGTTCAGAGATTCACATTTGTTTTCTAGTTTTTTGTGGATGTTCAACACCTTGATCCAGATGATCATGCAAATTCTCACATTTTGTGAATATAGGTCAGAGAGAAATTCACTTGGTAATTGTAGATGCCTTTTTTGGGCTGGAATCAGGTGTGTTCGTATCACAGATATTGGACTTAAGGCACTTGCACAACACTGTTCCCTCCTTCAGCTTTTGAGGTACAACATTGGATCTATTTCTGTTTGTCAATGATGACTACCGGGGCAGGAAGATTCAATTTAGAGCTTTGAGTTTCTCAAGAAGTGGCATCTACATTTGCATCTTGGTTTTTTGGCAGTTTGCATGGGATCCTTGGAGTAAGTGACGAAGGATTGAAGAGTTTGTCTGCGTGCTGTCGCAACTCCCTTGTCACAATTGATGTCCATGGTTGTGTGAAAATCAAGGTATGGGTTTCCTTCTTATATGAAATGAAATTCTAAATTCTATCAGTAATTTGACATCCCTGATCCCTGATTTGTAGACTATTTACACAGGTTTCCTTTGTAAAACCAGGATTGGAAGAAGCATAACAATTGATCCATGATGGGATGACCCAGTGGGTGAATGTTAAAACCATAAAACTCAATCCATTTTTCCTCCACTGGATCTGTAAAAAAAAATTAATGTCCTTTTTACCTTATTCTCCTAGGAGGAGATGAAGATCCAGATGTATTGCAACAACATAAATCCTATTCCTTGTCATGGCTGGGGATAAACAATCTTGTGTTCATATGAGTTAGGACTCAAAATGATATGTGAAAATGCTGATTAGTGATTCTTTTGACCCTTGAACAATATTTTACCTTGTGTTCTAGTCACACAAGTGTTTGGGTCTTGAAATTCATGAAGTTGAACCCTCCAGTGTTGCTTGATACCTACTCACTAGTCAGTATGTGAGATGCTTGTGCACTAGAGTGCAGTTGTGTGTGAACCTGTTTGCATCAGGAAATGCACATTTAGGCAATGAGTTTACAAACTCAAACTGCCCACTCATAGTAAGGTACCTATGGGAATTAAAAAGTAGAGGATTCTTGTCAGGCCAATGGAAAGATAGGTGGTACCAGGAGGTACAGTAATCAAAACACTTATAAGTAGCTTTGTGACTGCTGTGAAAATTCTATATTACTAGACCTGGGAACCCAAAATGCCCTGTTTCTTCAGCAGATTATCTTTGTATTGTATGTATGTTATGGGATTATCTATGCTTCCATCTGCTGCTTAACATTGACAGGCAGGATATTGATATCACTATGGGTGGTTATCTTTGTTTTATGCAGCATCGGTCGAAAAGTGATTTGCTTCAGCTCTTTCCAAACTTGTCAACTTTTCAAGTACATAGCTGAGCTGTTGTATGGAGTGAATCCTCAAAGATTCATCCCCTTGACTCTGAATTCTGGTCAAGCAGCATAGGCTTTGTGCTGATGGTCAGTGGGAATCCAACACCAATGGTTGTAGTTGGCAGGTATTGAACAAGGTTTTTAAAATAGACAACTGCCAGGTTTGACAATTTTAATATCTGGACCACAACATTAACTGCTGGATATCTTTAAAGTGACAACTGTATAGAGACGGAAATCTAAATGTGATTTACCTAATGGGAACGCATCCATCATGCATTGGTGAAACATTAGATGGCAGACATCTCTAGGTGAGATGCAGACTGTCTCTAGGGTTGCCTAGCCTTTATATTTTTGAGGGTAGTGTGCCCTATGACTGAAGCAAAGACTGATCAGAGAAGCAACCACTGATGTTTTAGCTTCGTAAAGAATGTTAATAAATCACAGTTGAAAAGTGTTCCAGAGAATGATTTTATTGCCCTCAACTTCAGTGATGGTAATATCATCCTCAAACTTTGAAGAGAACTTTCCCTTGCTTGCTGCTGTGGTTTCTGGGTGGTTTGTGGTAAGTCTCCACCTAACTGAGGTTGTCTTACACACATTTATGGTTTTGGGTGGGTTTGAAAAGGATTTTTGAACCTTCATGAGGAGTCTTAAACTGATTGTGAGAACTTGAAGCCCTGCTGCATATCAACCTCATTTTGGACTGTATTCTTAAATGCTTTGTGGACCACTTTTCATCTGATTTTAGGGCACAGTTTGTGTACGTGTTTGCCGTGCACATTTAGGTCCATAAAGAAGGTTACGCAATCCCTGAGTATTTCAGTCTGCCTTAGAGCCTAAGAAGCAGCACTTTGAAATCTATTATCAACAGCCTTGATAGTATTCAAAATAGCCCGGCACAGGAGATTCTGCTCTATGAACTTGATGTCTTGCTCTTGTGCATGTAGGCTTTTTTGAAAGTTTTTGTTGTAATGCACATATGAGGCATGTTATGTGTGCAAATCTACTACATATTATTTGTGTGTTTCCTAGTCTAGATTGTCAACTATGGAAAGATCATGATGTTTTTTATATTAGAGATTAACACAACTGTAGCAGATCTTATTCATCAATGAATCAGTACAGCACACTTCCACTTCTTATGCCATGTAATGAGAACTGAAAGGGTGATAGCATGGCTATTCCAATGAAATGCTTACTTGCTAATGGATGTCTTAGCCACCAATCCATATTTTGTTCTTGTGTTGGATCTGAGTTTTGCAAATGGTGATGTGGAATTAAAGATGGTTTCTTCAAATAGTAGGATCAAGTGGGAGTTGTTTGCTCTTTCCACTTAGGCCCATAGAATGGATGATTCTTAGTCTACTTAGGGTTCAAGCAAGGAGTCAAATTGTAGCATTGAGCATGGGCTTCATTACCCAAATGATCCTATTGTTATGTGTGCTCTAGAGGTGGAAGTTTGGGGCTTGTCTTCATTCATGGGTATCCACAACAACTAGTGTAGCCTTTGCCATTTGGCCCAAGTGTGAACATATTCTTTACTTTTCACATTTTCAGAATTGAAAATTTCTAAATTCGGCAATGTGAACACATTGAGGGCTCAACTACTTTTTCCTTCCAAACCCAATTTTTGCAATTTGTTTGAATTTCCAGCAACAAAAACCACTTAAATGTCAATATCTTCCACACCTTAGCTCTGAAAATTGTGAAATAAACTTTACTTAAATCTGGCTCAATGAGGGCTTTCCAACAACACCAAGAATGCCCCCAAATTCCAATATAGTTTTCTGTTTCGATTTTATTTAGTTTTCAGTGAGAAAATGGTTCAATAATCAATAGCTTTCACACCATAGCTCCAAAGAGTCTCAAAGCAAGTCAGTGAACCCGTACTCATCAAGAGCTTTCCGAACATATCAAGAGCGCAGCATGAAGTGTGGTGATTTGGAAGATCTCAATGTGACAAACAAAACCTCACAAACTACCTTGCTTCATAGATAGATGTTGATAGGCAAAGAAAAGGAGTGAGATAATTAGGCTTGAAATGAGATAGGTATGAATTGTTTTTGAAAATGTCTAGAAATAACCATACAATAGGAATTGTCTTTGAAAATGTTCAAAGATGATCATACAATTAAAATTATCCAAGGATGACCATAAGATAGATTCCAAAAATCACCCATATACAAGTTCCTCAAAATTTCTCATCACTAAATTTATATATAGAGAGAGAAACTTGGTTATTGGATGTTATAATATGACAAAAGGCAACCATAGTGTTAATCAAGCCTCTCTCTCTCTCTCTCTCTCTCACACACACACACACACACCCAAACAAACAGACAAACAAACACCCCAAAAAAAATAGAGAGAAAAGGATCAAATGTGTATAAGAATGTTTCTATGCTCCTTTTGTGTATCCAACTATTGTTTTTGGGCAAACCTCATTTGTCACCTTTTTATCATGTCTTCTCACACTACCATGTGTAGATGGAGTTTGTGTCAATGTAGCAAAAAGACTGCACACACAATTTGAGGCAACCCAAAAAAAACCCATATAAAGAGATCACGAGCTTCAAAAGAAGGAGCTCTTATAAACCTAGCAAGAAGCTGGGACCCACAATTGGAATCAACAAAAGGAAAAACATAGAAAGAGATCAAGAGCTTCAGAAGGACCTAAATAGTTGCACCTAAATAGTGCCCCTTGGAGATTCCAACCTCGTAGAAATGGAGATGGCATATAGCTGAAGTTTGAGGTTGGTGAATCAAGTTTGGTTCTTCCTGTTTGCAGCTAGCTCCTTGTGTTCAGAAATTGGGAAGAGACAGCTGGTGGAAGGACACTTGAGGAAAGAGCTCCACAATGTATGTATATTGAAGAAGCTACATGAAAGCTGTGAAAGAACTCAAAAGACTTGTTTGGAGAAGAGTGTTTGAAGGAAAGAAGACAGGTAAAGGCGGGGGGAGCTTGAAGTTGCTATATTCAGGCGGAAGGGGAAGTTCTCGAATAAAACTCAAAAGGAGTTATTCTTGTAGATTGGGCAGCTCAGAGGGTGTTTAGAATCCCTAAGTTACATGAGTTTTGATCCCCATTTCATCTGACTTACTCTTTAAAGAAGAAATTGTCTGAGCAACGCACGTTGCTATGCACTGAGAGTTGTAACACAGCTGCCTTGATCATGTAGCACCATGACTTTCGAAACTCTCAAGACTAGGTACTCATTCTGTACAAGATGTGCATTCTAGTTTAGGTATTTTGGACTTGGATAACTTGTAGTAGCTGAAGTCAGTTCCGAACTTCTCAGGACAAGACTTGAATCCAAAGAAGGGTTTGAGCCAAATTGAACAATATTATTCCTGCTTGAGAAGGTTGTGAAATTACTCACAGGCCACGAATTTTAGAGCACAAACAGCTCATCGCTAGCGATCGGAGCGTTTGATTGTCTAGCTTGAACCTCGTACATGCGGTTAAGCTCTTTGGAGCTCGACTTTGTCCAAGTCCAAGCGAAGCCTAGATCCGGTGGCTCAGCGATGACGTTCTTGTTCAAGCGTGAAGCATGATGCGCGTCGGGGAGCTACTAACGAGGCGAGTATGTTAAGAAAATCGTGCGATGGTCGTGAATGACGAGGCAGGCATGTTAAGAACAAGAAAATGGTGAGATGGGCGTCAATAACGAGGCGGGCATGTTACGTTAATTGTAAGAAATTTGCTTCCTCAGAAGAACAATTTCTGTGTGTTTTTTGAGGAGGCGATCTTGCAAAGTATAAGCTTTCTCTGAAAAGGAAATGTAGCCATCGCTTTGAGAGAGAGAGAGAGAGAGATAATGAAAATGATGACTTTCATTGACTAGTATCATTATCTCTGGTGTGCATCATCCAAGTAGGAGGGGGCTGGTGCACCTGACTGAAAAAGTATTGACTGGTGTGTGCGCAAAAAAACAACTGCTAGGTCAAGGGGTTGCAGACAGACCAAAAACCCACATTTAGTAGGATGAGTACAATCTTTTTGTTGTTTTTTTCTGAAGAGTTTTTTTGTTTTTGTTTGAGAATCATTCACAATTAGGGATCCAGAGATCCAGACAAGTAGAGCTGTAGGATATGAAAGAGCACCCAACCTCTGTTGACAAAGCGTTGGTTTGTAATTCAAGAAACAAAGTGATGAAAAGCCATCACGTCATTGGGAACACCCATCATCATTATCATCATCATCATCATCATCTTCTTATTCTTTTTGCTCCAGGGGGAACTGTCCCACATTTAGATTTCAAGCCCCAGAAAATTGGTCCTCCTATCAGTTGTGTTGCATACTCCATGTTGATGCTGTTAAGAAACACACATGTTTTAACACCGCATTGTTCTATGACTGTTGATGACAATTCCTCAAAGCAGAAGCAGCTGCTACTGCTGCATATGGACACTGTACCTTTTCCAGTTCAAGGCCTTTGTTATTGATGGCTCAAACTTCTTCAATTTGGATCCTGCTTGGTTGTTCATGGGCGATGATGTGCCTGTTCGGATTCATGGTATGACAATAGTTCCTTTACAGTTGTCACAGGGGTGGGCAGGAAGGCAAGATTTGAGACAAGAGAAGCAGACTACATGAGTTCAATAGAGAAGCACCCAAGTTGTGCATTTGGTTCTGAAAGTAACTGTCATCTTAATTCTATCTTCTTCTACATAATAAGTTACAAGTATTGATTGAGATTTGGTGCAAATTCTGCAACATTAGATCCTGATGAACAATGGAATAATCTGGTTTTGTTCTTAAAGCAATTGAAAATTGGAATGTGCAACTCAGTAGAAGAGCAGGCCTGTGCAAAAAACACTGAAAAACATTTGTGGTGTGATGATCTCAAACTTTGACTCTGTCTCCAAATTTGTGAATGTGCCATTTGCCAAAAGTAATGGAAATTCCTTCTACATCTGTGGGATTGTCACTGCTCTGAAGAGTGCTTTCCTTCAGGCAATGACAGTGAGAGGTTGAAATGCTCCTTGATGTTTGTCATAACACATTTCTTCTTGGCATGTGACAGAGTCAGCAGGGGATTTGCATTGTGGGGGCCAACAAAACTGGCAAATGGCATGGCAAACCTAAGTGGCCAATGAAGTTGACATACCACAAACATGGCATCCAGGTGTTTGTGTGTATCCCCTCCACATGCATCTTGACAATTTCTTCTTCAAATGGCATAATAACATTTTCATCAGCAATTTGCTGAGAAGGTTTTTTTCTTTCTGTCTTTGGGAGGTGCATGGATGCAGGCTCTCCCTTTAGCTGCATGGGTTCTTCTGTGCTTAAAGGTAAACATGCTTCTTCATCAATTCAAAAATCTCAAGAGGAAGGGAGACAGGCAGATAAATAGATTTTTCCCTTTGCACATGTGGGAAGGAGAGCTTGACACTAGTTTGGTGCTGCTCCATACTTTTCTTTTTTATTCCATGGAGGGGAAAGCAGGTGGGACATGAGGCAATGGTGCGGATGAAAGAGTGTCCAATTTCACATGACAAGTTCTTCTATGAAGTGTACCTTTACTACAATCCAATGTTCCTGATGGTCAGTATTGTTTACTTATGAATGTTGTGCAGTGCATTTTTGTAAACTGAAGCTTACTGAAGTCAGGGAAAGTTTGCTGTAATCATCACACACATGAACAACTTGTTCATACCATGCTCATGTATACAATTAAATGAAGGAAAAAAGTCAGGGTTCTTCATATTTTTGATACTCATGCATTATTTGTCCTAGCATTTTGGGTTTTGATATTGAATCTGTTTTTGCCCTCTGGATGGATGCAGTCTATGATGGTGTGGCTTTGGGGACTAAACATGTATGGTTTTCTGCAAGCACGTATACCTTATGGCAAGGTGTTTGATCTAGAATATGATCACCTGACCAACCATGACATATGGAAGGTGATGTATAACTTGCATACATTAACATTTGATGCCCTCACAGATTTTGCTTGCTTTGTTTGGTAGATTATATATGCCCACCCAGTCATCTTCTGCATTTTGATCTTTGCATTTTTTGTTTTTCACCTCTCCACAGATTGCCTCATGCATGACAGTTGTTGTGCTTACCAGCATGACTGCATACGTCTACTTCTATTCACAAAATATGATCTTGGAAGCAGCTTTACAGCCTGTAAGTTGTCAATCTGTCATTTGTTTTCATATATTTGCAATCAGTCACTTGCACTTGTTTGGGATCTTCATTGTCAGTCTTTGTGAACCCTTGCTATTGGTTTTCTCAGTACTTGTGGGTGACCCACTTAATTATACATGTCCAGAAATCTGTAGATGATTGATTGACTACTAATGGAAGCTTGTGTAGCCATCAGCTTGCTTTTTTGGCAAAGCAAGCAATTTCCAAATGTGCTCCTATTTGGGATTATTTATGATGTGAGCATGGAAACTGTGTGACAGATTCTACTCTATGTTTTGATGTCAGTTCTATTATGGTTGCCTAGCAATGTACTCTACATGCAAACCCGTTTCGATTTCTTGAGAACTATTGTCCGTCTCACTTTCCCCATCCAGGTGCCTCTCAAGGTTTTTTTCTTTGATGAAATGATTCGGGGTGGGTTTGAGTTCACTGATTTCCCCTAGCAATCACACCTGTAAACTTGATGATGATGCAGGAAAGAAATTATGTTTGGGTGCAAGCCAAAATGAGCCTATTGGCTTCTAATCAATGTTAAGTTATCTGTGTTTGTTGGCAGACAGTTTCATTTGCAGATAGTTTGATGGCAGATGTACTGACTTCCTTAGCCAAAGTAAGTGACTCAATACATGTTAATGGTTGCAAGGAAGCCCAAGTATTTGGTCAAACTTTTCTTTTGTTCGGTTTGTAAATGAACACTGAAACAATCACTGCATGAGAGGAGATCCTATGAAGTGCAAGCTGAAAGATCTTATACAAGTATAGTTCTTGCAAATAAGTAATACAATATATCTGTGTTGACTGAACATGAAGAAAAAAACTTCCTCATCTGCAGCCCCTCTCGGACATGGAGCGGTCAATTTGCCGAATGTATCATCACCAGGCAAGTATTCTGAACTTCTGTTATTTGTTATTGGTCTTTTGGTTGTGGTTGGCTCCTCCACTCCTGCAGAAAATTTACTTCTGAGACCACCTTCCATATCTTGCTGGGGAGGTCAGGTAGCAACAGGTGCTTGTTTGGAGGCAGATGCTGTGTGTGGTGGTCACTCAATTTATGTACCCTTAATCCTGGCATTCCCCTATTTCAGCCGCTTCTTACAATGCCTACGACAATACCGTGACACTAAAGATGAAATGTTCCTTCACAATGGTGTGTGTTCTGACAAAACAACACTTCTATTCTTCTTTCTGGATTGACCATTTACTTCTTGCATCACACAAGTGTTGGCAGTTTCATGTGTCAGATTGACCACAATCTGTAATGTGGCTTCATCTTAAAGGCAGAGGATGGAACTGCTTGAGATACGTATAAAAGAACTGAATTTGGCATGAGGAGGGTGGTGGTGATGGGTGCAGCATTGAAGTATTCAACAACATCTGCTATAATATTTTTGCCTGTTTTCAAATACCATGTGGCACCAGAGCTTTGGGTTAGCCAAGTGAAGCCTCTGTGGCTGATTTGCACTGTCCTCAACTCATGCTGTTTATTTTACTGGGATATTACAAATGACTGGGAATTTGGGTTTACCTCTACACTTTCTTAATTGTTGTTTCACAATGTTGGAAGAGGTCATTGAGTTTTCTTTCAGGGTGCATGCCAATTGAGGTTTTGTGGATTTGAGTGGGAAGTGAAATGTCAAGCTTATTATTGCTTTTGCTTTCTGATCTTCAAATTGTTAACCCTGAGGTCATCACCCTATTGACTTACCATAATTGTGTAACATGATGGGGTGGATCCACCTGCTCAAGAATATTCTTCTTTTAGGTTGTTGCTCTACCCTTATCACATTTGGTTCCATCACTGGGATTGCAGGTTGTTGTCAAGTCCATGGGGGGCAAGGAAGCAATATCTTCGTCCAATTTTGCTCTATAGACAACATTGGGTAGACTTCTAACGGTTGTTATCATATGAGTTGCATGACCACTAGTTGCTAGAAGAAGACTACCCTTCAAATCATTGACATTCATATGCCAAAACCTGTAAACCTCAAACTAGTGAAAAGAAATGAATGTTGCAAATGTGCTTTGTGTGCAGTACTAATGACTGGGTTTTTAGGGGGGAAGCAGGTGTACTATTGGGCAATAGGAAGCAATCTGGTGATGAGATGTGCATGGACGTACAAGCTTTCATCTCACTTACGACACAACTTCAAACTTGTCTTCTTCTTTTCAGTTCTGGAGATGCTTCGCCGTTTTCAGTGGATCTTTTTCCGAGTAGAGGTGGCTGCTATCAAATTGTCATCTTTTTGTCACTGTCCTACCCAGGTAAAAATTCTCAGATTCTTTGTCAAAGGGAAGTAGTCAATTGCATTTGCTTTCGATTTCAATGTAAGCTACATAGCCTGTGATCTTCACCTCTTTCTTTACACATGGTGCCTTTAGCAGTAATCCAATTCTTTAGTAGGTCACCTGGTTCCACATCCTGCTGCTTTAGAGTCCCAAAAAACTGATTTCTATGATTGTATAAGACAATTGGGTTTCTCAAGCAACCTTGAGTAGTCACAATGAGAAATAAATACTAACACATGCTGTTGATAGCTTGTAGCACTTACAATTTAGATTGACTTGTATTGTGGGAGATGAACTGTTTGATTCTAGCATTTGATGAAAAAAGTTACTGATTGATGTTGGGATTACAACATTAGTTGGATGCATTTTACCAACTGTGTTTTGATGCTGTGCTGCTTAGTAGCTCACCTATATTTTAGGCATCAGAGTTAAATTCTTGAACATAAAATAGTGAAGAACTGATGTTTCAACATGCTTTTTGATGTTGATCTTTGGGAACAGAAAATTTCCCAAGGCATTAATTTCTTCAGGAGAAAAAGATGTTGCTGATGGATTGCAAGTCAAGCTGTACTAGTATGCAAATTTTTGGATGGAATTGCCATCAACAAGAAGACAAAATGAATGAATTTATAGGTGGAAAATCTGAAGGATGTTTCTTATTCTTGCAGTCCATTTGAATTAAGATGGGTGGCATGAGTAAAATGCATGTCTTCATCAATTATCATCCGAGAATCTGCAATAAAAATAACAATTGTGGAGATGACATCCTTGCTACTTGAAAGAGGGAAATGTTTGGACCATGATATGTTGAAATAAGAGAATTTTGCATTGTTAATCATGGGCCAAGAATTTCAATCCCAATTATGGAATTGCAAAGTGCGATGCAAACTATATTGATCACTCTCCAAATTTGTCTCTTGCATGAATATATATTTGAACTTCCAATCAAAAGCTAGGGTATTACGAGCTCACCCATGCTGGACTCCTGCATCCAAACACTGCCATCCCTAGTGTCAGAATGCATCATTGAGTGTAAGGCAAAGCCCCATGGGGGGAAGTATTCCCAAAATAAGGGGCCTAGGACAAGGTGGTAGTGGAGTCCAGCCCTGCATTTTGGGAATGTTCGCCGCCTGTGGGCTTACAAATAGTAAGCCATGAGGTGAACTGTAAAGACCTGCCAAAAAAATTCTAGTGTTAAGGGAGGGAAGGTTCTAATCTGGTTTAACCTCGCAAAATTTGGTTTCTTTGGTGGAGGTTCTTCTGTTTTTTGAAAGGATCTTTCACTTTTCATCTGGTCTGTCAAGAGGCCATTGGATGACCAGAAGCAGAACATCACAAGGCAGCAATAACCTCCCATATTGCCTAACTATGCACTTATCATGAACCTAAAGATATGTAGGTCACAATGTGTAGGAGGGGGCCGTTCTTAGTTCTTACCTGTAAGGAGTAGGCACAAGCTCCTTCTCTTTTCTAGGAGAGATTTTCATAGATATAAGGCGCCCTCCAAATACACTCAGGAAATTTCTCCAAGTGCTTTCAGGACCCATGCAATGACCCACCACTTTGGCTTTGCATCACAACCAAGCTGCATCTAATTCATTGCACTGGTTAGAACCAGTGTTTTCTTTCTCTGCTTTCCTTTTTCTTTTATTTCCCAATTTTTGGATTTCAAAAAGTGACAATTTTTTTTGCTGTAAACTGCATTTCATGTTTCAAGCTGAAAGAAAACATTTCTCAAATATGTTTTGGAAGTATATGATTGTCTATTTACATATCCAATCTAAAACGAACTTCTACAGGCTCAAAAATCCTGTGCATTTTGCGAGTAAGAGAAAAGAGTAACCTGCAATGTTTAATGTTTAATCCTGTCAAAGAGGCTGACTTCCAACAACCAAATGAAGATCCCTCTACAATGATACGCTCAAGTATGCGGAGAAGAACAAGCACTGGTGAATTCATTGTCACAACAGCTGACATGGTGATGGCAAGCAATGAGCACCATTTAAAAATTCAAAGGATTACACTTATAATTTTACCATTGCTGTTGTTCTCCGCCCCCTGCACCCTGCCTTTTCTCAGCCTCCTTTATTTCTACAGATATGGAAAACAAAAGGCTCTCCGAAGAATTTGGTAGTTCGCTCACATGGTACATAAGTGATAAACTTTTAAATATCTGACTTTTGTAAATAAATGAACCCATTGATCGATCCATTTTGCAAGCCTTCATCAGGGTCCTCAAGAGTGGGATGGTTTGCTAGTACTACAGATTTTTCAAGTGGCAAGGTGTGCGTGTGTGCTAGTTCTGGACTTTACTGAGGAATGGTAAGAAAGTCATCAAGCTCTCTATCTCTGGTTCTCAAAACTTTTCTGGGGGTAGAAAGTCACTGGCCAAGAGCTTTTCTATGTGTTTTTAGTTCTTAAGACCAAGCTCTTCATCATCTATACTCTTGGGTACTTTGTCACTTACAAGACTGTAAACACGCTTCTCTTTGCCACCAGGCTTTGATGACGCATTTCCATACCAAACCATGCCACAAACTGCTAACAGCATCCCCATGACAACCTGAATGCTCAGGCCTTGCCTACCAAAGAGGAAGAACCCTAAAATGAGCACCAAAACTGTCTTCATGTGGCCCAGCACCTGGAAGGAGACTGCACTGAATCGGCCAATGCATATGAACTGGCTCAAATTCACACCTACCGCAATCAAACAGGAGAAGACGATGAAAAACTGCACATCCACCATCAATCAAATATGTCATGACATTTTTCCAAATTAGAGAAGAAAGAAAACCATGTGCTGGATTTTGTGATTCTTTGGACAGACAACTAGGTGGGTGAAACAACCCAAAACCAATAAAAGCAGGAGTCATTGGTACTTACAACTGCTGCAAAAGTGAAGCTATAATGGTCAACTCGCAGATCTGATAACCAATAATCAACAAAGGGCCCTGCTACAACTAGTGATGCAGCTTGTACAGGAGCAGTATGACCAAGAAGATCGAAGGAGCCCAATGAGTACTTCTTCTGAAGATTATGCACATACTGCAAAAGAAAATCAAACTTTTTTTTATCAGAATGAAATCTCCAATTATTCTTGACAACAAAAAGGGCATTGAAACTGTTGCTAGCACCTTAAACACACAAGAGTTTGAGACATTTCCTGGCTGCATTCAATGCCCCCATGTTTCAATGTCTGGCAACAAATGCAACATTCTCTCCAAAATGGCAATCTGAAATCCCAGAAATTACTGCAAGCAGCAAAACATGGGAAAAATTTTCTATGAAGCTCAATCACCTAGTGCACCTAGGTGTACATCAGACCAACCAGGAACATCTTTTACAGAAGTAGAAAATTCACACTACCTGCTGCCCCAAAAAACATTAAAATTGTATGCGAGCCAAAATGGACTCCAAAGACATTGTCATAAGGTGCATGCCACTTGATGACACTGCTGGTGCATTTTCTAAAATATCTATGAAATTGCAGAGAAATCTCCACATGAACAATTTGAACATAAACATGAGAATGAGTGCTGTCATAACCTTATGAGAGTTGCTCACAAAGTATCAGACCCATCTATCAGACCCATCACCCTTCATCATCACAAAATGGCAGTGATGAGCGGCATGACTACACACAGACTTCATCAGCTCCTGATAGTGGGTGTAGTAGATAAGCATATAAGAATCCGCTCAAAATCTGTGCAAACAAGTCTACAAAACCTGGGTCTTCTAAGGGACAAAAGCTTTGCTTAAGAGAGTGGGAGGTTTGCCATGGCTTTCAATTTGGTTGGTGGCAGTGGTGGCTTCTTACATACTGTTGGAGTGCAGTGCTCCACACAGCAATGACTGCTGCCACGAAACCCTTGGCATTCACACTCACATCACTCACAGTGCAGATGGCCACTCCAACCAGCACCACCATGATGCTCAACTTTGTGTCCCTGGAGTACCCGATGTTGTCAAACAAAACCTCAAACAAGCAAGAGACTGGGATCATACTCAGCTTTGCAATCTGCATCATTGTCATCATCATCATTGTCATCAGCATAAAACCAAAATGTCCGAGACCACAGAGTATGCACCACCACAGGGGCAGCACCAAAAACAGATCAGTAGAAATTGAGGCAATGCAACAGCAAGGAAAAAAATCCTAGGGGATAATGCAATAGCAAAGAAACAAAACCCTAAGAGTCAATCATGCTCAATCATGCTGGAAGACACAGCTGTGGATCGATTGGAGAATGTCAAGCAATGAGGGAGAAAAGCATTGCCAAGCACAGCAGCAGGCAATTTCATTATTTTACCTGATAGAATCCAACAGAGTTCCACATCAAGCTGACATTCATGCCCACGATTGAGAAATTTGCACACAAGGCGAACTTGGCAAGATCAAGGAAGGGAAGATGGGATGGCTGGATGTAGCCCATAAATCGGAGCCCAACAGTCATCAATGTGGTCATTACAAAGTGTAAGCCTGTTAGAGTTGTGGCTGCAAAGAACAACAGACAAACAGGCCCCCAACACAAAATCATACCTAGTTGAATCATTTAGAGTGATGATGATGTTCAGGGAGGGAGGAGAGATCCTATCTGCAAAGCTTGATTGCAATTGAAAGAAAGGAGGAGGAAGAACATGACGGAGAATCCATCCACCTCCTCAAAAGGCCAAAAAAAGAAAACAATTGGAAAAGACAAAGACAGGGTAGTACCAAAACGGAAGCCATAGTTGGCCATCAGCTGCTTGTTCACCATGATGATCCCCACAGAGGTGCTGACATTGAAGAGCCATGCTCCCACATCCAATGCAGCTTTCCTGTCTGCTTTACTGACTGTTGAAGCCGTGTTGCCACCTTTGAAAACACTACTAAAAGCCATGTTCTCTCCCTCTCTCTCTCGATCTCTCTCCTCAGCTCGCCTTGCCCCCAACAAATTCCAATGCCGCTTTCACAAAAGAACCAAATGCCGGCCTCTTAACACCTCATTGTAAATCTCTCACAGTGACCAACACCATCTCTCGAGATCCAAATGTTCTCGGCCGCTTCTTCTCCAAACAATAACCCAATGAAGACTCTCGATCACAGATCCGATCTAATCACTCAGAGCTCTTTACGAAATCTTTTTTCTCCTTCTGCTGCTGCTGCTGCTCCTACTCCCTCCCTCCCCGTCCACATACACACAAAGCTATCATAGATCCACATTCAAAACAAACAAACAAACCCACAATCATGAATCTAGCTAGCTAGGTTCCCTCCAGGCTCCTTTCTTTCACCGACGAAGACTAAACTACTGCGAATGAAATGAATACCAATATTGCTTCCCGATAAAACTGCGACCTTTGAGCACCAGGGGAGGAGGGGAAAAAAAACTAAAACTAAAACTAAAAAGAAGGAAATCACAGCGGCGCTAAATGCAGAGACGCACATACAAAAGGAGCACTCTTTTCTGCGTGAAAAAGCGAGCAGACGAGATCTGAGAGCGGGGTGAAAATCCGCATCGACGACAATGCGCACTTCTTCCTCTTAGTCTTCCTCCTCGCCGAGGCACCATCCCAATCATCGCGCGCGCGCTGACAACCTGCGGGTACCATCCTGTGCGTAAACCACCGCCTTTGTATATAACCGTCGGGTCTCCAATGCGGTCGCAACCGCCGGGCACCGCCATACGTACCCGACGGTTCTCAAAACCAGCCCCAACAGCCGGGGCACCGCGGAGTTGCGCCAACACCCGCCCTACGTACCCGAAGGTTCTCAAAACCAGCCCCAACGGCCGGGGCACCGGGGAGTTGCGCCAACAACCGCCCCTACGTACCCGAAGGTTCTCTCCGTGTGGCCTTCTTCGGCGCAGAGAGAACCGCCGGTTTATTTCGAGTGGGTGCGAGACCGACTGGCGGGTACCACGAAGGGGCACCATCCTCCATATATAACCGGTGGTTCTCTGACAATGTACCCTTCTCTTAAGTCCAACAAAACAGCATTTCACCTTCTGCTTAGTGTATATGGAGGCCAGGTTATATAGCCAGGGTCCCACATGGGACCTTACAAAATTTTGTAAGGTCCCTGAGCAAACTGTACATGGCCTGATATAGGACCTTACAAAATTTGTAAGGCCCCTAAGCAACTGTAAATAGCCTTACACAGGAGGAGCTTTACACATTGTAATCTCCTTCATATTTTTTGTAATGTCCCTGTTAGGTTGCACCATGGCCTTACACAAGAAGACCTTACAAAATTTTGTAAGGCCCTCTATATTTTGTAAGGTTCCATTCTTCTACTACATATGACCTTTGTACATTAAAATACTTTTGGCCTAAATTAAATTTTAATTAATTAATTAATTAATTAATTAATTAACTTGTGGAGTTTGTTCTAGGTGGAGAATCCAAATGCTAGTCAACTCCTTTGTCCTTAGATACAATCATATACTTCAATTCAATTATGGCTTTCAATTCATGCACAATGATGGACTCCCCCTCTCACACTAGAAGCCAACAATTGAACTACAACATAATAATAATAATAATAAAAGCACAATTCTACACATGATTTCCCCCCCCCCATTAAAGGATTTTGTGAGAGGTAGGTAGGTAGGTGGGTGGGTTGGCAACCCATCCACAAGAGGTTGTAGCCAAATTTGGCTAACAATTGCGAGAGATTTGTAACAAAAAGAGAACAAAATTTGCAATGTTTTGGTGACAAGTTATGAACTAATGTTTAAATATGGTGACTTCAAAACTTTTTTCTTTGTAATTTTGTTCAATTCTTTGAAATGAAGAAGGAAACTTGCAACAAAGAAATTTGTTTGGTGTCATTTAGGTGTGAAAATTTGGAAAACAAAAACACACATGGCTAATGCCATGTCATCATCATTTCACTCCTTTCAATTTCCTCAAATCCATGGGTGTTGTGGAAAACTATTGCATTATTTACTTATGACTTTCAAAAAAATTCCACACATTAAAAAAACTTAGTTGTGAATTTCCCTTGGGTAAGTAGTATGCAAACAAGCAAAAAAAAAAAAAAAAAAAAAAAAAAAAAAAAAAAAAAACCCCAAAAAAAGAAAATAAAACTCAAAAAAAAAAAGACCTTTCTTTACGCAAAAAAAAAATTAAGTTATAAAAGGGTAACAAATGTGCTTCAATGTATGC
>Ga0116227_10006111_pt1 | contig 24682 bp, 25 predicted proteins | sample S1TSphgellanicum_FD_89693 | JGI IMG/M metagenome (GOLD analysis project Ga0116227, IMG submission 89693) | Host-associated microbial communities from peat moss isolated from Minnesota, USA - S1T2_Fb - Sphagnum magellanicum MG | ecosystem: Host-associated > Plants > Peat moss > Unclassified... | reverse complement strand
GCTCGACCTGCATCTGAGCCATCTGACTCTGGCCGAGGCCGAAACCCGCGATCCGCTCACGCGTCTGGCCAACCGGCGCCAGCTTGAAACCGCGATGGATGCGGCGATGGAGGCTGCCCTGGCCGGGCGCCCCTTCGCCCTGCTCTCGATCGACCTCGACGGTTTCCGCCAGATCAACAAGCAATATGGCCATGAGGCGGGCGACCATGTGCTCAGCCAGATCGGCCAGCGCCTGTCCTCCAGCATCCGCGCCAGCGATGTGCCAGCGCGAATCGGCGGCGACGAATTCGCCATCATCCTGTCCGACCCGGCCTCGCATGACATTGCGCGGCGGGTCGCCCAGCGGCTGATCGCCGACATCAACGCCCCCATCGAGATCGACGGCAAGCAGATCGTCATGTCCGCCTCGGTGGGCTGCGCTCTGGCGCTGCGCCATGGCACCACCGCCGCCGAGGTGCGCCGCTCCGCCAAGGAGGCCATGTATATGGCCAAGCGCGAGGGCCGCGACCGGCTGGTGATCGCCGATGAGGTGGTGCCGCTGCTGGCCAATGCCTCCTACAACACCATCGAGCACCGGCTCGAAGAAGCCATCGCCCAGGACCAGTTGAAGCTGCAGTGGCAGCCCTATTTCCTGACCGGCGACGGACGGCTGACCGGTTACGAGGCGCTGGTGCGCTGGACCTGCCCCGGCCATGGCCCCATCGTGCCCTCCACCTTCATTCCGGTGGCCGAGGCCTCGGGGCTGATCGGCGCGCTCGACGAATGGGTCCTGCGCGCCTCCTGCCGGGCCGCTCTGGAGATCCCCGAGGATCTGACCATCTCGGTCAATCTCTCGGCCTATTGGTTCAGCCGCGAGGAGCTGGTGCCGCTGGTGCAGCGCGTGCTGGGCGAAACCGGCCTGCCGCCGCAGCGCCTGATCCTTGAGCTGACCGAGCGCACCATCATCACCCATACCGACAGCGCGCGCCATTCGATGGAGATGCTGCGCGAGATGGGGGTGGGCTTTGCGCTGGATGATTTCGGCACCTCCTATTCCTCGCTCAACTATTTGCGCAAGCTGCCCTTCGACCGGCTCAAGCTGGACCGCAGCTTCGTCGACGATCTGGGCGCGGACCGGCAGGCCGAGGCGGTGGCCTGCGCCATCATGCAACTGGGCCATGCGCTGGGCATGAGCGTCTGCGCCGAGGGTGTGGAGACGCCGCTGCAGCTGGGCTTCCTTGAGGGCGCGCGCTGCGATCTGGTGCAGGGCTATCTGCTGGGCCGCCCGGCGTGGGAGCCGATGGAAGCCTCGACCCCGGTGCAGGCCTTTATCAGGGCTTGAGGGTTTGAACCTGCGGCACCAGCCCGCTTTCCCGCCCGGTTACCCTATGGTGGTATCCTCTGGGTGGCCGGGCGGGGGAGTGGGCTGGTGCCGCAAAATCCGGCTCTTTCGCCGGATTTTCAAACGGACTTCTGCGCAATCGCCTCCGCAATATGCCCCCGCCACAGGGCGCCCAGCAATTCGGTCTGGGTGATCAGCCCCGCATAGCGCCCTTGCGGATCGACCACGATGGCCTCGTGATAGCGCCCGCCCGACAGGATCGGCAGCACCTCGTCGATAGGCGTGTCGCCCGAGGCCAGGCAGGGTGAGGTCTCCATCGCCGCCGCCACACTGCCCGCACCGGCCAGCTGCGCCAGACCCAGCAGCCCCTCGACATGGCCATCTTGCGCCACCACCGGCAGCGCGCGCAGCCCCTGTGCGGCCAGCGCACGCGTAGCCTCATCCAGCGTGGCCTCAAGCGCCAAAGGCTCAACCATGCGCATGATCTGCTCGCAGCGGATCACCCCATGCAGGCGGCGCCAGGCGCGGCTCTCCACCTGACGGAACAGCGTGTCGAGATCCTCGCTGCTGACGTCGAGCAGGTCGTCGTAATGCGCCAGCACATCGTCGACATCGGCGATGGTGTAACCCACGCTGCTGCCCGGCGGCGCCACATAGGCCGCAGCGCGATGCGGATAATTGCCACGCACCGCCGCATGATAGAGCCAGCCGATCCCCACCAGCAGCAGACAATTCACCGCCACCGGCAGAAACGCAAAACCCCAGCCCGCGCCGACCACCGCAGGCCCGCCGATCACCGTGGTCAGCGCCACCGCGCCGCCCGGCGGGTGGAGGCAGCGCCCAAGGCTCATCATGGCAATGGCGGTGGCGACGGCCAGCCCCGCCGCCCAGGCCGGGTCACCGATCAGCTTCATCCACACAATGCCCGACAGCGCCGAGATCGTGTTGCCGCCGATGATCGCCCACGGCTGGGCCAGCGGACTGGCCGGCACCGCGAAAAGCAGCACCGCCGAGGCCCCCATCGGCGCGACCAGCAAAGGCAGATTGCCCACCTTGCCCAGCCACAGATGCATCACCATGCCGGTGAACAGAATGCCCAGCGCCGAGCCGATAAAGGCCTGCACGATGCGCGTGGGGGTGCTGGCGGGCTGGATGCCGATCCAATGCGCAAGGCTGTGGAGCCGGGAGGCCGGGGTGGTCATGCGGGGTCTTTCCGTGGGTAGAGGCGCGTCCGTCAGCGCCCGTCGATCTGGTGGAGCAAATCGCTGAGCAGCGGGCGCAGCCGCAGGATTTCCTCGCGATGGGTGGCGGTCAGTTGGGCCAGTTGCTCGCGCGCCTTGTCGGTCAGCACCAGCAGGGCGCGGCGGCGGTCGCCGGGGGCGGCGCGCCGCTCGACAAGGCCCAGCGCTTCCAGCCGGTCGATCAGCCCGGTGGCGCTGTGCGGCTTGAGGATCAGCCGTTCCGCGACATAGCCCACGGTGACGGGCCGCTCCCCCGCGCCGCGAATCGCCAGCAGCGCCTGATGCTGTTGCGGGGTGAGCCCGCGCGCGGTGGCGGCATCCTCGCTGAAGCTGAGGAAACGGCGCAAGGCATGGCGGAAATCGGCCAGCGCCGCGTAATCGGGATCGGCCAGATCGCCCGGCGCCGCATCGCCGATGGCGTCATTCAACATCATGCGTCTCTCTCATGGCTTGAACAATATCGCATTGCGATATAAATGGCCAGAGCCTCCCGCGAAAAAGTGAAAACCGGTTTTCCGCAAACCGATGCCGCAACACACCTCGTCCCTTCACGCAGCCTCCCCGGAACAACACCCTCATGACTCACGGTTACACCATCACAGCAACGCCCGAAAGCAGCCCCAAACCGCTGGGCGATCACAGCGCCGACTGGCGCATGGTGATGCTGGCGCTGGCCGCCACGGTCGCGGGTGCGGGCGGTGCGCTGGGGGCATGGATTCTGCTGCGGCTGATCGCGCTGGCGACCAATCTGTTCTGGTTTGGCAGCTTTTCGACCGCCGCCTCGCAGATCGCGGACAGCCATGTCGGCCTGTGGGTGCTGGCGATCCCGGCCATCGGCAGCGTGATCGTGGGGCTGATGGCGCGCTTCGGCTCGGAGAAAATCCGCGGCCACGGCATTCCCGAGGCCATCGAGGCTATCCTCTATGGCGAGAGCCGCCTGTCGCTGAAGGTGGCGATCCTGAAGCCTTTGTCCTCGGCGATCTCGATCGGCAGCGGCGGGCCTTTCGGCGCCGAGGGGCCGATCATCATGACCGGCGGGGCGATTGGCTCGCTCTTCGCGCAATGCTTCCGGCTGAGCGCCGCAGAGCGCAAGACGCTGCTGGTGGCGGGCGCGGCGGCGGGCATGACCGGCATCTTCGGCACGCCGCTCGCCGCGATCCTGCTGGCGGTGGAGGTGCTGCTGTTCGAATGGAAGCCGCGCAGCTTTGTGCCGGTCACCATCGCCGTGCTGGTCAGCTTTGCCCTGCGCCAGCTGCTGCTGGACCATGGCCCGCTGTTTCCCATGGCCGCCAGCCTGCCCTTCAGCGGCGGCGTGGCCGGCGTGGCGCTGGTGCTGGGCGGGGTGATCGGGCTGGAGGCGGCGCTGCTCTCCACCTGCCTCTACCGCATCGAGGATCTGTTCCACCGCCTGCCCATCCACTGGATGTGGTGGCCCGCGCTGGGCGGCGTGGCCGTGGGGATCGGCGGCTGGATCGATATGCGTGTGCTGGGCGCGGGTTATGGCAACATCCAGCTGCTGCTCGATGGGGCCTTTACGCTCAAGATGATCGCGCTGTTGCTGGTGGTGAAGGCGGCGGTCTGGCTGGTGGCGCTTGGGTCGGGCACATCGGGCGGTGTGCTGGCGCCGCTGCTGATTCTGGGCGGGGCGACGGGGGCTTTGCTGGGCCATGTCCTCCCCGGTCCGATGGGCTTCTGGGCGATGGCGGGCATGGGCGCGATGATGAGCGGCGCCATGCGCGCGCCGCTGACCGGCGCTCTGTTCGCCGCCGAACTGACGGGGCAATTCAACGCGACGCCCACGCTGATGGCCGCCTCGATCGGCGCCTATGGCATCAGCGTGCTGGTGATGCGCCGCTCGATCCTGACCGAGAAGTTCGCCCGGCGCGGGCGGCATATCCTTCAGGAATACACCGTCGATCCGCTCGATTTCATGCAGGCCGGGCAGGTGATGACTCACAATCCGCAGACCCTGTCGGGCGCCATGCAGATCCGCGAGGCCGCCGCCTTCTTCGCCCAGAGCGCCCGGCACCGCTCCTATCCGGTGGTCGATGGCGAGCAGCATCTGCTGGGGCTGGTCTCGCGCTCGGACGCGCTGCGCTGGCGGGTGGAGGGCACGCCGGGCGAGCAGACGCTGGCCGAGGTGGTGTCCGATGCCTCGCAGCCCTTTGCCCGGCGGCGTGACCCCATCGGCGCGGTGGCCGATCTGATGGTGGAGACCGGCATCGGGCGCATTCCCATCCTGGAGGATGACAGCGCGCGGGTGATCGGCATCCTTTCGCGGCACGATCTGCTCAAGGCGCGCAGCACGACGCGGGGAGCGGAGAAGCACTAGATTCGCTTTTTGGCGCGGGCCTGTGCTAGGGGCCGCGCCGATGAAGCAGCCAGCAGGAAACAAGTCATGATCGAGCCCGAATTGCTGGGCACCGCGCAGGTGCCCGATGGCGTGGAGCTGCGCCTGATGCGTCGCGGCGCCGATTTCATGATCACGCTGGCCGGCAATGAGCTGATGACCACCCGCATGCATCACTCCGAGGACAGCCTCGCGGTGATGACTCACGAGCGGCTGGGTGAGCGCGGGCCTCAGCGCTGGCTGATCGGCGGCTATGGCATGGGCTTTACCCTGCGCGCGGCGCTGAACGTGCTGGGGCAGGATAGCGCCATCACCGTCGTCGAGCTGGTGCCAGAGATCATCGCCTGGGCGCGCGGGCCCATGGCCGAGGTGGCGGCGGGCTGTCTCGACGACACGCGCGTGATGCTGGTTGAGGACGATGTGTCCAATGCCATCAGGGCGGCGCATGGCATCTATGACGCGATCCTGCTCGATGTCGACAATGGGCCCGACGGGCTGGTGCGTGAGGGCAACAACGGGCTCTACACCGGGCGCGGGCTGCGCGCGGCCAAGCATGCGCTGAGCCCCGGCGGCATGCTGGCGATCTGGTCGGCGCATCAGGACAACGCCTTTGTGAAGCGCCTGAAAGACACCGGCTTCGAGGTGGAGGAGCGCTTTGTGCGCGCCCGGCCCAACAACAAGGGCCCGCGCCACTTCATCTGGTTCTGCCGGAAGCCCGGTGAAGCTGAGGATTGATGAAGCTGTGGCCCGATGAAACTATGGTTTGATGGCGGCTGCCACCCCAACCCCGGCGTTCTGGAAACCTCGGTGGTGACGGGCGGCAAGGCGCATATCCGCAAGGATTGCGGCACGGGTGACAACAATGATGCCGAATGGCTGGCGCTGATCCATGCTCTGGAGCTGGCGCAGGGTCTGGGCGCGAAGGATATCACGCTGCTGGGCGATGCGGCGATGATCGTGCATCAGGCGCGGGGCGACTGGCCCTGCAAAACGGATCGCTTTCGCGCTTACCATGCGCGGTTCACGGCTTTGAGCGCGGGTTTTGATCGCGTCCGCGTGCGCCATATCAAGCGGGCGCAAAATCTGGCGGGAATTGCGCTGGAACGCCATCACGGCAGACTATAGGTTCATCCGATGCCGCGCCTGATCCTGCTCAACAAGCCGTTCGATGTGCTCTCGCAATTCACCGATGCGGGGACGGCCGGAAGCACGCGCACCACCCTCTCGGACTTTGTGAAAGTGCCGGGCGTCTATCCCGCCGGCCGGCTGGACCGCGACAGCGAGGGGCTGCTGCTGCTAACCGACGATGGCCGTCTGCAGGCCCGCATCGCCGATCCGCGCTTCAAACTGCCAAAAACCTATCTGGTGCAGGTGGAAGGCGCTCCCGATGAGGTGGCGTTGGAAAATCTGCGGCGCGGCGTGATGCTGAAGGATGGCCACACCCTGCCCGCCGAGGCCGAGGCCATCGAGGCCCCCGACCTGTGGCCGCGCGATCCCCCGGTGCGCTTCCGCAAAAGCGTGCCCGACCACTGGCTGCGCCTCACCATCCGCGAGGGCCGCAACCGGCAGGTGCGCCGCATGACCGCCGCCGTGGGCCTGCCCACCTTGCGGCTGGTGCGCTGGAGCATCGGCGACTGGAGCGTCGAGGGCATCCCGCAAGGCGAATGGCGCGAGGGGGTGATCCCCCGCCTGCGTTAAGCTGCTTCCGTTAGTCCTCGTCTTCGAAAGCCAGGCTGCCCTGGTTGCACAGGGCAGCGATAAGGGAGATGGCTTGGGGCTGACCGGCCACCGAAGGATCGGGCTCAATCGCCCCGCCCGCGCAGATCTGCTTCGCCAGTTCGACGGTGGCGCCTGAGGCCTCGAAACAGGTGCCATCGGCAAACAGCCACAGCGCATCCCCGCCCCGCGCCACAAAGGCAAAGCGGCTGGCCGGGTTGCGGTACAGCGCCAGACCTTCCTCCAGCCCCTCGCGTACCGCGTCCTCGGTGAGCGCTTCTTCCGGGCGCCAGTCCTGATCGGCATATTTGGGCGTGGTGTTATGGCAGCCGAACCAGCGGGCAAAAGCCTCGCGGTCCTGCAGGCTTTCCGTCACCATCTTGTGCAGCCCGTCCAATGCCGAGGCCGCGATCTCGCCCGGATGGTCCTGAGCGGGCAGGCCGGGGTCGGCATAGCGATCATCGTCATTCTCGCGGGAGAGAAGCTCCTCGCTCCAGCCCTCGATCAGATCGTGGCGCGAGGGGGCGCGGAAGCCGATCGAATAGGTCATGCAATCATCGCCCACGGCCACGCCATCATGCGCGAAGCCGGGGGGCACATAGAGCATATCGCCCGGCTCCAGCACGAAGTCTCCGGTCGGCTCGAAACCCTCCAGCAGGCGCAGATCCTCATGCGGGCGCAGCGGGGTGGTGTCATCGCAGCGCGGCCCCACCGTCCAGCGGCGGCGGCCAAGGCCCTGCACCAGAAACACATCATACTGGTCGAAATGCGGGCCGACGCCGCCGCCATCGCTGGCATAGCTGACCATCACATCGTCGATCCGCCAGTCGGGGATAAAGCGGAAGGGCTCGATCAGATCGGCGACATCGGGGGCATGCTGATCGACAGCCTGCACCAGCAGGGTCCATGGCTGCGCGCCCAGCGTGGCAAAGCGATCCTCGGCCAGCGGGCCGTTTTCCATGCGCAGCGTCTCGCCATCCTGAAAGATCAGGCGCGATTCGACGCCCTCTTCGCAGGCCAATCCTGCCAGTTCGTCGGGCTCAAGCGGGTTGGTGAAGGCGGGGAAGGCCTTGCGGAACAGGCGGGGCTGGCGCTGCCAGTCGTCGCGCAGGAAGGCGGGGATGTCGAAGTTCTCAAGGGCCATGGCGGTGCTGTAGGGCGGGCAGGCTTTTCAGGCCAGCGCTTTGCACGCTAAAGGGCCGCTATGAAACGCAAGAAGCGCTATCTGACGGCCACCATGCCCGACGGCTATGTGAAGACCATCGGGCCGACGTCCGATCCCTTCACCCATTACTGGCGCATCGTGGCCATCCTGCAGAACGGCAAGACCGAGGTGTTCTGGGGCCATGCGCGCTCGCTGGCCGAGGCCAAGAGCAAAAAATCCGCCACGCAGGAGGCAGCCAGGATGCGCGGCTGGACCAGCTGGCAATTCGAGATCGCGCAACTGGTCGAAAGCGACACGCCGCCCGCCTGACCTTATCCGAAGGTGAAGGCAAAAGCCTCTACACCGGGATCGAGGAAGGTGATCATAAAGCTGTGATCGCCCGCGCCATCCTTCAACCGCAGCAGTTGATACAGCCGGTTGTCGCTCACCACGCCATTGCCCTGAGCATCGGTATCGACACCATGGTCTGCGCCCGGCGCATGGCCATCGATGGTCACACGGAAGCGCACCGGCTTGCCGCCCGCCGCCGGGCCCAACACCAGATGGAGATCGCGCGCCTGAAAGCGATAGGCAATGCCGCCACCCGCCGCTTCCAGCCGGGCCTGTTCAGCGCCAACGGTCCAGCGGCCTTCCAGCCCCCAGCCATCGGCCTGCAGCCCGCCCAGAGCATAGGTCTCCGCCGCATCCTGCTTCACCGCAGGCGTGCTGGAAAAGCCCTGAGCGCGGGCATAGCCGACATAGGTCTCGGGGCTCTGTTCCTGACCGCTGCGCTCAGCCTCGATGCCATTGTCCATGCCCTGCACCGTGCCGCCGGGCACGGCCGAAGCGCCATTCTCGGCCAGCACCTTCTGGATCAGTTTTTCGAAAGCGGCATCGTCACCCTCGCCGAACATATGCGCGCGGATGCGGCCCTGCGCGTCGATGAGATATTCGGCGGGCCAGTATTCGTTGTTGAAGGCCTTCCAGATGGCGTAATTGTTGTCCAGCGCCACCGGATAGGTCACGCCCAGCCGCTTGACGGCATCGCGCACATTGGTTGGGTCTTTCTCGAAGGCGAACTCGGGCGTGTGGACGCCCACCACCACCAGGCCCGCCTGCTTGTACTTCTCGGCCCAGCCCTTCACATAGGGCAGCGTGCGCAGGCAGTTGATGCAGCTGTAGGTCCAGAAATCGACCAGCACCACCTTGCCCTTGAGAGCATCCGCCGTCAGCGGCGCGCCATTCAGCCAAAGCGTCGCGCCGTTGAAGCCGGGGCTCGCGCCTTCATCACCCAGACCATCGGCGCTGCTGGCCGCTTTACGGGCAATGCCGAAACGCTCCAGCAGGCCCTGCTCGATGCGGTTGGTGCTGGCCGCCGACAGCTTGGTCAGCACGCCGGTGTCCAGCCCCAGCGCGATCACCGCAACGGCGCCGAGAACCACCAGACCCAGAACCTGCCTGACCCTCTCGCCAAAACCCAGCGAGCGCTTCATCGCGCCATAGACCTTGCCGCCCACCACCAGCGCCAGCGCCAGCGATGTCGCCGCGCCCAGACCGTAAGCCAGCAGCAGGCCGCCCGTGGCCAGTCCGCCGCCTTTCAGCGCCGCACCGGTCAGCACCAGCCCGAGGATCGGCCCGGCACAAGGCGCCCAGAGCAGGCCCGTCGCCGCGCCCAGGGCCAACGACCCACGCCAGCCGGAATCGCCATTCGCACTCTGCGCCCAGCGGCCGCCAAGCTGCACCAAAGGCCGCGTCATCCGGTCGGCCAGCGAGGGAAACACCAGCGTCAGCCCGAACAGCGCCAGCAGCACCAGCGCCACATCGCGCCCGATATCATTGGCGCCCACCGCCCATTGCCCGCCCACCGAGACCAGCACCGCCATCCCTGAGAACATCACCGTCATGCCCGCCAGCATCGGCAGGCCATGAGTCATGAAGGGCTTGCCCGCGCGCGCAAAGGCAAAGGGCAGGATCGGCAGGATGCAGGGGCTCATGATGGTGAGCGCGCCAGCCAGATAGGAGAGCAGGTAAAGCAGCATGAGTCAGTGGCCTGAAGGAGTCTCGATACTGTCCTTACGAACGAAACCGGCCCAAGGTTACGGTCAGGCCAGCAGATCCTCGTAAAAAGCGCCGAAGCTGCGGGTGGGATGACGGATCTGCATCTCCAGAATCCACAGGCCGGGCGTGGGGGTTTCGGGGAATTGTCCCAGCTTGCCGCCATTGTGGACCGAATGCGGATAGTCGCCCACACGGTGCCCCTGAATGTCGAGGTTGATGACCCAGCCCAGCTTCTCGGCCTCGGCCCGGGCGGCTTCATACAGGGTTTCGCCCGTCACCGCGCCGCCGTTCCACAAGGCGGCCACCGTGTCGAACAGCACTTTCACATCGCGGGCGCAGGCCTGCATCTCGGCATCGTTGCCGGTGGTGAAGGTGGCGCCGGCATCGCCTTCATGGCCGTGGAAGACCGGGCCCATATCGACGAACCAGATGTCGTTCTCGCCCAGAATGGCGGTGCCTTCCGAGCGATCCGAGAAGATTTTCAGCGTGTTTTCGCCGAAGCGGATCAGCAGCGGATGCCAGGCCAGATCCATGCCCATCCCGGCCAGAATGCCCTTGCCCATGGCGGTGGCTTCGGCCTCGGTCATGCCCGGGCGGACCTGCGCGGCGATGGCGTTGAGCGCCTCCCAGCTTTTGGCCTGAGCCGCCTTGATCGTGGCGAGATCATAGGATGCGCCGACAGCTTCGCGGGGGGACAGGGTGGTCGACATGAGCGCAATCTCCGAGGTGGGTATGTCTGCGCTAAACCGCGCAAATTGTTAGCGCAAGGCCGCGTTGACGATGCGGGTCTGGGTGAACTCCTCCACCCCCTCGATCCCCTGATGCCGCCCCATGCCGGAGGCCCTCGCCCCGCCCAGCGGCACATCGAATGGCAGATCGAACACACGGTTGACCCAGACCAGCCCGGTCTCCAGCCGCGCCGCCACACCCATGGCGCGTTGCGCATCACCGCTCCACACCGAACCGCCCAAGGCGTAATCGGCAGCATTGGCCAGAGCGATGGCGTGATCCAGATCGTCATAGGCCTGCACCGGGATCAGCGGGCCGAACTGCTCTTCACGGATCAGGCGGGCGGTTTCGGGCATGTCGCGCACCACGGTCGGGGCGATGAAATAGCCTTCACCCGCAGGCGCACTGCCCTGCCCGACGATGCGGCCCAGGGCGCCAGCTTCCGCCGCCAGATCGAGCACCCGGCGATGCTGCGCCGCATTCTGCACCGGCCCCATGGTGGAGCCCGAAGCCAGACCATCGCCCACCACCGCCTTGCGCGCCAGATCGGCCAGCGCCTCGGCCAGATCGTCGGCCTTGTTGCGGGCGGCATAGATGCGCTTGATGCCGATACAGACCTGCCCCGCATTGGCGGTGGCGCCCGCGAAGAGATCCGCCGCGATGGCGCCCACATCGGCATCGTCCAGCACCAGCGCGGCGTCATTGCCGCCCAGCTCCGCCGTCACCCGCTTGAGGCTGCCCGCCGCGCCCGACAACACCTTACGCCCGGTCGCGGTCGAGCCGGTGAAGCTGATATGCGCCACATCGGGATGCGCCACCAGCAGCGGCCCCAGATCGCCGCCGTCGCCAAGCATTTGCACCACGCCGGCGGGGAAGATTTCCGCCGCCAGAGCGCCCAGCATCAGCGTGGTGAGCGGCGTGGTTGGCGCGGGTTTGGCGATCACGGTGTTGCCCGCCAGCAGCGCGGGGGCCAGCTTCAGGATCAGCATCAGCAGCGGGTAATTCCAGGGCACAATCGCCACCACCAGCCCCAGCGGAAAGCGCTGCTCCACCACCAGTTCCCCGGCGGATTGCTTCAGCACGCGCGGCTCCAGACGCAGCCCGGCGTGATAGCGCAGCGCGGCGATGGAGCCCTCCACCTCGCCACGCGATTCATCCAGCAGCTTGCCCTGTTCGCGGGTCAGCATGCGGGCGAAGGGCTCGGCATGGGCCTGCAGGGCATCGGCCAGAGCATCGAGCGTGGCGGCGCGCTTGTCCATCGGCACCAGCGCCCAGTCGCGCGCGGCGCGCTTGCCTGCGGCAACCGCCTGCTCCGCCTGCGCGGCATCGGCACGCGGGGCCTGGGCGAAAACCTGCCCGCTGGCCGGTTCGATCACCGGAAGAAGCCCCGCGCCCGCAACCAGACGCCCGTCGATCAAAAGATGGTCATGCATGCGAGCGCCTTAGCCCGATCCGCCCACCAAAGCGAGCATACCGCATCCATTCCGCAGGATTCCGCGCAGCATGGAACAGCGAAGGCCGCCCCCCGTTTCTACAGCACGGGCACTTCACGCCCGGGGAGGCCGCCATGAAAAAGACCCTCGCTCTGCTCGCCCTGTCCCTGTCGGTTGTGCCGCTGGCCGCCTGCGTCGAGGATGGTTATGGCTATGGCGGCGGGGTGGCCTATGGCCCGGGCCCCTATGCCTATGATGGCTATTACGATGGCGCCTATGGCCCGATCTATGACGGCTATTGGGGCTCGGACAATTATTTCTACTACCGCCATGGCGTGGGGGATCGCGGCTATATCCGCGGCGATCGCGGCCATTTCATGCGCGAGGCGCCGCAGGGACGGCCCAACTTCCAGCGCTTTCAGGGCACGATGACGCCGGGGCAAGGCATGCATATGCCGCACTTCCGGGGCAATGGCGGCGGCAACCACCACCGCTGATCCAGCGCGGAACGCAAAAGGCCGCGCCTGTTCACGCAGGCGCGGCCTTTTGCTGCTTATCGGGGCTGGCCCTGCCCGGCCAGTTGCAGCGGCGGCTGATCGAGGCTCGCCCCCTGATCCGCCGGGGCATAGAGGTCCACCTTGAGCGGCATGCTGACCCAACCCTTGCCGATGTTCACCGACAGGCGCGCCGCGGTCAGCTTGCGGCTGTTGTCATAGACCGGCCCCGACACCCAGCGCAGCGTCCCCTGCGCCCGCGCACCTTTTTCAAGCCGCAGCGGCACCATCACCGGCCCGGGATGCATGCCCACCGGCGCCCGGCGCGCGGCGGGCAGCGCTTTGCCGCGCGCGTCGCGCAGCACCATCTGCGGCAGGGCGGGCAGTCGGCAGGCCGCGCCCCGGTTGACCAGCGCGAAGCCGGTCCCCGAATGCGACATGCCGTTGAGATCGCCATCCGTGTCCTGAGGGATGAGGCGCAATTGCGCCGCGCGGCAGGGCGGCAGGGGCGGCGTGGCAGGCACGCCTTGAGCGAGGATCAAAAGGGCAGACAACAGAGGCATCAGGACTCTCCTCTTCGTAATCGTTTGAACGCAAGATCGGGATTGAGGCTGCCGTTTCGTCGGGAGACGTTATGGGAGCGCGAGGGGGTAACCCCCTCGCACCTATCTTGTTCAATCCTCTTCCTTACTATGCTCCAGATGCAACGCGACAATCCGCGCCAGAAGCGTGGCGGGAAACAACTGCCCCATCACCGCCTCCAGATTGGCCAGACTGCGCGCCAGCGGCAGCACCGGCACCACATCGCCGTATCCGGTGGTGGTCAGGGTCGAGAGGCTGAAATAGGTGAGCAGCGCGGTACGCCCGGAGGATTCGGGGCCCAACGCGCTGCCCCCGCTCATCACCAGCGCGCCGGGCCAGTGCGAAAGGATCGCGGTGAACACGATCCCGAACACCGAGGCGATGTTGAGATAGAGCAGCACCGCCCCGCGCACGCGATGCCCCGTCACCCGCCCGGGCCCGAAGACATGGCGCGCCACCAGCAGGGTGACGCCCATGTTGAAGGCAAAGGCGGCGATCTGGATCAGATCGTGGCGCAGGGCGCTGCTGGTGGTGGCGTCGAGGCTGACAAGCAGCCGCCGCCCGATCTCGGGCCCGACGATCAGCAGCAGCAGCGCGGAGAGCAGCACGACCTGCACCACGCGATGCCGCGCCAGCGCCGCCACGCAGACCAGCGCATAGGCCAGATGGCACAGATCGAGCAGGATATGCATGGAAGGGTCTTCGGTCACCAGCGGCACGGCGACGAAGAGCGTCAGCGCCTGCACCACCAGCAAAGTGGTCAGGCTGCGGTCGATCTTGTGCGGCTGAGGCGGGGCAGAAGACATGGCGGGCGGATTCCCTGGAGCAAGGATCGCTGTGTGGCGCGGGGCGGTTCAACCGGGGATGAACGGGGCTGGCCGCCCTATCAGCGCAGCGGCGTTCTGCCGGGGCGCAGCAGGGCCAGCAGGATCACCGCCAGCGCGCCGAGCGAGAGCCAGCCGGCATAGCGCTCCATCGGGGGGGCCGGCATGCGGGCTTCGAGATGATGCGCCCCGCATGGCACCATGCACTTGGGAACACGCGCCGAATTTGGATATGGTCCCAAATTCCACACATCCGCCGTGCGCCATGCGCCGCCGTCGATGCGGCATTGCCAGCCGGTGAAGGCGAATTGATGAAAGGCCATCGTGCCGATGTTGTCCGCGCGATAGTCCAGCGCGATGTGGCGGCTGGCGATGCTGGCGTTGCTCACCGCGACCGGCGCGCCAAAGGTAAAGGCGAGGTGCGGGCCGAACATCCGCTTCGCCCCGGCCAGATCGCCCAGCACATATTCGGAGCTGTCCTCATCGCTGGCCAGCACCTGCGCGACAGTCAGCGGATGATCGTCGCGGGGGCGCAGGCGCTGATAGGCGAAACCGGCGATATCCAGCGTCAGCAAGCCGACAAACATCAGCCACAACAACCTCTGCCGCCATACCTGTCCGGCGCGGGCAAAGCGGTCATAGGCGAAACCGGCGAGCAGGCAGAGCGCCAGACTGGCCTCACCCAACAGGCGGAAGGGGAACTGGATGCGGCTGAGCGGCGTCTGCAACTCCCAGAACCAGCGCGAGATCTCCAGATTGAGAACAGCGATGCCCAGCACCACCAGCACCATGGCCACCGCCACGGCGCGTTGACGGCGGACAGGTGTGCTGGGCGCAGGCCAGAACAGCACCGCCGCCATGGCGACGCTCATCGCCACGAGCCCCAGCGTGATGCGCCATGCCACCGGATCGACCCATGGCTTGGCCGAGAACAGCAGCCAGTTGTGCGGCTGGTTGCGCTCGCCCATCATGGCGGCGGTGTCGGTGAGTTGGCCCAGCAGGCTCAGCGCCGGGGCCAGCATCGCCGAAGCCAACGCCAGACCGACCAGCGCCGAACTGGCCAGCGCGATCAGCAAGGGCCAGCGCCGCTCGCGCCGGGGCTCGCCCAGCACCAGCGCCAGCCCCTGAACTGCGGCGAAGAGATAGCCGATCAGCATGCCCGGCAGATGGGTGTAGGCCAGCAGGCCGATCGCCAAAGCATGAAGGCCCCAGCCGCCTTTCCGCTCCTGAGCCACACGCACCGCACCATAGGCCAGCCATGGCAGCAGGCACAGATTGGCGCTCTCGGCCAAAGCGCAGCGCTGGTACATGTCGACAAAGGCGCGATAGGGCATCACCAGCCACAGCGCCGCCGCCAGCAGCGCGGCGGTCTGCGAGGCGCCCAGCGCCCTCAGCCACAGGCGGCAGCCCTGAGCGCCCAGCAGCGACAGCACAGCCAGCGCCGCCGCCAGCCGCCGGATCGCTCCCGCATCGCCGGGGAAGAGCGGCACGAACAGCGCCCCCAGCCCTTGCAGCGCGGGCGGATAGAAGAAGAAGGCGGGCGAACCGAAGCCCGCATTCATCCCCGGCAGCCAGCGAGGCCAGAGCGTGCCCTGCCAGACCTCATGCGCGAAAGCCGCCTGCCAGCGGATATGCACCGGGCCATCGGTGCCGAAGGGGTTGGACAGCAGCAGCGCGGGCAACGCCAGCAACAGCGCCAGGGCGCCCAGCAGCAGCCAGCCGCGAAGGCTTTGGCCGGCCCCCTTGTTCACAGCCCGTCTGTCCCGGTCATCTCCATGAATTCATGGCATATGGGGCATAGGGGCCCAAGGCAAGCGGTCGGGTGTCTGTTCAGGCCTGATCCTCATCGGGCCGCGCCAGATCAAGCGTATGGTTACGCACATCCTCGGGCCAGTCGGCGGCGGCTTCTTCCATACCCGCCATATCGTCGGCGAAAAGCGCGCGCGAGGCCGCCTCGAAACCGGGATAGTCGCCCGCCAGAGCGCTCATAAAGCGATAGGCGCGCTCATGGGCCAGACGCAGCGTGGTGCGGCCTTCGTCAGCCTTGCGTGCCTGATCGACCAGCCGCCTGAGCGCTTGCGAGGCGCCGCCCGGTTGCAGCGCCAGCCAGTCCCAATGGCGGGGCAGCAGGGTGATTTCCCGCGCGATCACGCCCATTTTCGGGCGACCGCGCTTTTTGGGCTCGGGTGCCATCTGCTGGAAGGCGGCCAGCCGGGTGATCGCATCCGCCGTGCTGCCGCGCAGGTCGACATCCACCTGAGCCCCGGTGGCGCTGTCAAAAATCAGCACCGTGCCTTCGGGTTTCAGCGCATTCACCGCCATGGCCACATCGGCCAGCGGGCCCTTGGCGATCATGCGGCCCTGGGTGAAAGCGGCGCAGGGGGCAGCGAGTCTGGTGTCCTCAGTCATATAATCCGGGTAAATTAAATACCCCCGAGAGTCAATTTACCCGGATTATGAAAAAGAATTACTGACATCGCTGTCAGCATTCTTTCTGGCGGTCATCGAAGGCGTTGCGCGCCGCCTCCACCGTGCCGAGATTCTCCTCCGCCCAGATCCACACGCCGCAGAAGGCCGCGCCCAAACTCATGCCCAGCGGCGTCAGGCGATAATCGACATGCGGCGGGATCACCGGATGGATGGTCCGCACCACCATGCCATCGCGCTCCATCTGGCGCAGGGTCTGGGTCAGCATCTTCTGGCTGATGCCCTTCACCGCGCGCGCCAGCTGGGTGAAGCGCAAGGTGCCATGCTCATCGAGCACCTCGAGGATGATCATCGTCCATTTGTCGGCCACCCTGCCGATCAGCTCATTGACCAGCGCCTCGACGCGCGGATCGATCTGCGCGGGCGGGGTCGTCTCAGCCACGCGCCGGGCGCTGGTGACGGTCGCCTCGTCGAAAGGAAGGCTGGACATGCGGACACTCTCTTTCAGGTAAGTATAAATCTTTGGGGTGCCTTCTTACCACCAGAGCGCGGTGGTTTAAATAGGGCGCATCCCAAGCTTCAGGAGCAGTCCGATGAAAACGACAGGCAACACCATCCTCATCACCGGCGGCGGTTCGGGCATCGGCGCGGCGCTGGCCCAGCGGTTCCACGATGCCGGCAACACGGTGATCGTCGCCGGGCGCCGTCAGGATGCGCTCGACTCCGCCATCGCGGGCCGCGCCAACATGCATGCCCTCACGCTCGACGTGGAAAGCGCCGAGGGCGTGGCGGACTTTGCCAAGCGCCTGCTCGCCGCTCACCCCACCCTCAATGTGCTGATCAACAATGCGGGCATCATGCGTTTCGAGGATGCCACGCAGAAGCGCGATCTGGCCGATGCCGAGGCGACGATCACCACCAATCTGCTCGGCCCCATCCGGCTGATCGATGCGCTGGTCGATCACCTTTCGGCGCAGAGCGATGCCGCCATCGTCAATGTCACCTCGGGTCTGGCCTTTGTGCCGCTGACCACCACCCCCACCTACAATGCCACCAAGGCGGCGGTGCATTCCTACACCGTGGCCCTGCGCGAGGTGCTGAAGGACAAGGTCGAGGTGATCGAACTGGCGCCCCCCGCCGTGCAGACCGGCCTGACGCCGGGCCAGGAAAACCGCCCCGGCTATCAGCCGCTCGGCGAGTTCACCGAAGAAGTCTTCGCCCTGTTCAGCCAGAACCCCACCCCCAAGGAAATTCTGGTCGAGCGGGTGCACTTTCTGCGCTATGCCGAGGCGCAGGGGCGTTTCGATGAAACCCTCGTTCAGCTCAACGCTTTCGCTGCCAAGGCCCGCGAAGACCAGCCGTAACCCAAGAAGGACTTAACCCCATGCGACAGGCCACCACCATGTTGACCGTGGCCTCGCATGGGCAGGGTCTGGTCGAGTTCACCCGCGACATCCTGCGCTGGGTGGAGCAGACCGGCATCACCGAAGGCCTGCTGACGGTGTTCTGCCGCCACACCTCGGCCTCGCTGCTGATCCAGGAAAATGCTGCGCCCGAGGTGAAGTCCGACCTGCAGCATTTCTTCGCCCGCCTCGCCCCCGAAGACCCGCATGCCTATGAGCATGACGATGAGGGGCCCGACGATATGCCCGCCCATCTGCGCACCGCGCTGACGCAAGTGCAGCTCTCGATTCCGGTGATGGACGGCAGGCCGGTGCTGGGCACATGGCAGGGCGTCTATCTTTTCGAGCATCGCCGCGCCCCGCATCGCCGCCAGATCGTGCTGCATCTGCTGGGCGCATGAAAAAGGGAGCCGGACTGCTGCCCGGCTCCCTCTTTAAGCCTTAACGGCGAAAGGCTTAGCGATAATACCAGCGACCGTTCCGGCGGTCACGGTTGTGCCAGTAACGGCGACCGTCCCAATAGCCACGGCCCTCGTAGAAATTGCCGATCACCAGACCGCCAGGGCCGACGCCGACGACAGGACCGCGCGGCCCGGGCCCACGGTTGGGGCGGCAATGGCCATAGGGCCCGCGATGGCCACCGGGGCCGCAGCCTTCGCGTGCTTCGGCGGGCGCTGCGACGGCCATCACCGATCCGGCGGCCAGGGCAATCAGAAGAGCGCGTTTGAGCATGAGTGATCTCCCATCATGGTTTGCTCAGCCTGTAGTCAGGCAGGTGACACGTATAACGCACGGAACCGAAAACAGGTTCAGCCCCGTTGCACATAGAACAACATTTTCATGCTGAACGGAGCGTGGCCCCAAGGTTGCCCGCGAGACAGAATGGTATCAAAGCTGTTACGCGGCGACGCGCAGCAGGCTGGCAGGCTGTTTGCGGGCATCGCCCGCCCCACTGTTCAGAGATGATCCCGCAAGCGCTTGGCCGAGCGGCGCCGTCATCGCCGCGCCGCGCGCCAGCATGGCATCGCGCAGCCGCACCAGATCGGCCCCGGCGCGGCGGCCCAGCGCGAAAATCCCTTCCGCAAAGCGCTCATCCTCGGCGATCTGGCCGCGCACCGCGCGCGTCAGCCGGGTGACCATCACGGCCAGCCCGGCGTCGCCGATGCCGCTGTCCTCGCTGCTGCCGCCCGCTTCCACCGCCGCGACAAGCCCTGCGGCCTGGGCATGCAGGCTGCAGGCCCGGTCGAGCAGATCGTCGGCGATGCGCCCGCGCAGGGCGGGGTAGAACAGGCTGGCCTCCAGCGCGATCTGGCTTTTCCAGAGCTCGCAGATCTGCCCGGCCAGCTTGCGGCGGCGGGCGGGCGAGCGGGTGGCTTCGAACCGTTCGAACAGATCCTCGGCGGCGCGATGGCCGGCCTTGAGCACGGCAATGGCGTCGGTGAACTGCGGTTCGATCATGGCAAGCCCCTCCGTTTCGGATTATCGACTCAAAGAAGCCTGCAAAAGCCTGTTGGTTCCATGGTTTCGCACTGTTTCACGCAAAGTTTATCCGCCGCGCTCAATGGCCGAAGCTGTCGGAATCCGTGATGCCGCCATCGCCCTCGTCCAGAGACGCGATGGTGGCCATGTCATCCTCGCTCAGCGTGAAGGAAAAGACGTCCAGATTGGCGCTCTGCCGCAAGGGATCGGCGGATTTGGGGATGGGGATGATGCCCTGCTGCACCTGCCAGCGCAGCGCCACCTGCGCCGGGCTGCGACCATGCGCCTGCGCGATCTCGCCCAGCACGGGATGGGCCAGAAGATCGTTGCCCTGCCCCAGCGGGCTCCAGCCCTCGGTGACGATGTCATGCAGCCTGTGGAAGGCTAGCAGATCGCCGCGCCCATGGCGGGGATCGAGCTGGATCTGGTTCACCTCGGGCACGAAACCGGCGTCGATCAGGCGCAGCAGATGCGCCTGCTTGAAGTTGGAGGTGCCGATGGCGCGCACCAGCCCGGCCTCGCGCAGCTTCACCAGCCCTTCGAAAGCCTCGACATAGGCGTTCTGGTCGGGGTTGGGCCAGTGGATCAGCAGCATGTCGAGGTAATCGACGCCCAACCGCTTCAGACTGGCCTCGCAAGCGGTGCGCGCGCCATCGACGCTGTGCCACTGGCGGTTGAATTTGGTGGTGATGAAGATGTCCTCACGCGGCAGGCCCGACTGGCGGATGCCATCGCCCACGCCGCGTTCATTACCGTAATTCTCGGCGGTATCGATCAGGCGATAGCCGCGCTCGATACCGCTGCTGACGGCCCGCGCCGCCTGCGCATCATCGAGCGGCCAGGTGCCCAGCCCAAGCTGCGGGATGGTCGCCCCGCCGCGCAGGGGAAGAGTGGGAGCAATCGTCATAAACCAGCCCTTTATCCGAGGAACAGGATCGAGATGGCCCTGTTTCCCACCATTTCAACAACATCCAACGCGCCTGCCGCACAGCCTAGCGCCACAGCAGCGCGCCTGCGATCATCACCCCAACGCCCATCAGCGCCCCGGCGATCCAGCGCGCACCCTCACGCAAAGCGGGCGCCAGTTGCGCGGCGCCGGTGCTCTCCACCGGCTCGGCCTCCAGACGGCGGATCGCGGCGCGCAGCAGGCGGGGCGCATCCTCGCCCAGCCGCCCCAGCTCCCAGGCGAGCGCCAGCAGCGTGGGCCGCCAGTGCTCGGGCGAGAGCCGTGCCCGCACGATGCGCAGTGAAGACCGCTCCATCGCGCCCGACAGATCGAAATCCGGGCAGATCGCGGTCAGCACGCCGTCAAGCGTGACCAGGGTCTTGAAGATCAGCAGCAGGTCGGGCGGCATGGTCAGCCCTACCTCGCGCATCAACGGCAGGAAATCGCCCACCAGCGCGCGCAGCACCAGCCGCCCCCGCCCATGGCGCGCGATCAGCCGGTCCGCCGCCAGAGCGATCTGCGCGCGGGGCACCGCTTCCACGCCCTGCCCGGCGCTTTGCTGCGCCCAAACGGCAAGAATATCGGTGAGCTGCGCCGGATCGCCCATCGCCAGCGATTGCACGAAAGCCATGAACTCCTCGCGCCGCCGTGGCGAGACATGGCCGATCATCCCGAAATCGAGCAGCGCCAGCCGGTTGCCGGGCAAACACAGCAGATTGCCCGGATGCGGATCGCCATGAAACCGCCCATGCACCAGCACCATATCCAGCACGATGTCGGCGCCCAGCCCGGCGATGGCCTCCGGGTCGATGCCCCCGGCGCGCAGGCTTTCGGCATCGCGTGGCGGCAGGCCCTCGATGTAATCCATCACCAGCAGGGTTTCGGAGGACCAGTCCCAATGGATGCGCGGGATTTCCACGCGAGGGTCCTCGGCGAAATCCTCGCGCATGGCGTCGGCATTGCGGCCCTCCATGGTGAAGTCGAGTTCGCCCAGCACCGCATCACCCAGCTGCCGCATCAGCGCCACCGGAGCAAAACGCCGCGCCGCCGTGCTGGCCGCCTCCACCAGCGCCGCGCCCTGCGCGATCAGCCGCAAGTCGGCCTCCATGCGCGGGCGGATATCGGGGCGGCGGATTTTGAGGATTACCTCCTGCCCGTCGGCCAGCCGCGCCCGGTGAATCTGCGCCATGGAGGCCGCCGCCAGAGGCTCGGTGTCGAAATGGGCGAAGATCGCTTCGGGCGCGCCGCCCAACGCCTCTTCCACCGCCGGGCGCAATTGCTCGAACGGCAGGGTCGGGGCGCGCGAGTGCAACTGCTCCAGCTCGGCGATCCATTCGGGCGGCAGCAGATCGCCGCGCGTCGCCAGAATTTGCCCGAGCTTGACGAAGGTCGGCCCCAGTTCCTCCAGCGCAAGCCGCGTGCGCAAAGGCAGGCTGCGTGGGTCATTGTCGCCCTCGCCCTCTTCAGCGCGTTCCAGCCCCAACTGCGCCAGCAGCAGCCCCAGCCCGAAGCGCGAGGCGATCTGCAAAATCTCCCCCAGCCGGTTGCGGTCGCGCGCGGCCACCAGCAAAGTCTTGAGCACAGCAACCCTCCTTATACGCAGAACTTATGGTCACCGGGTCGTACAATCGGATGACCCTTTCGCCATTTGATGGCACAGAAGGCTTCATGAATGCCCCGAGCCACCGCCGCAAGCCACGACCTGCCCCGGATGGCCGCCCGCCTTCACGCGGACCGCTGATGCGCCGCATCGCCCGCAAACTGGAAGTGCGGGCGATCGGTCTGGTTCCCGAATATTTCAACCCCGCCGAGGGTTTGCGCGCCGCCGTCGCGGTCGGCGTGCCCCTGGTGCTGGTGCTGGCCAGCGGGCTCTACAGCCTTGGCTGGTCGATCTTCGCCGCCTTCTGGACATGTCTCTGCGTCGGGCCGGGGTCGGGGCGCAGCCAGCGGCGCCTGCTGGGGGCCTTTGTGGTGCTGGGGGCGGTCATCACCTTTGCCGGATCGTGGCTCGCCTCATGGGGCGCGGCGACGGCCATGGTCGCCGGGCCGCTGCTTGTGTTCCTTTCCATCCTGCTGCCGGCGCGCGTTGGCAATGCCAATCTGCTGGCGACCTTGCTGGCGGTGGTCGCGGTGGTGGCGGTCGGCTTTCCGCTGCCCATGCATACCGCTCTAATCGAGGCGGGCTCGTTCCTGCTGGGCGCGGGCTGGGCCTATGCGCTGATTCATGGGGTCTGGCAGATCGACTCCCATGCCCCGCTCGATCTGGCGGTGCGCGCGGTGGTGGCACGGCTGGCCGATATGGCCGGCGATCTCGTCGCCACCGGAGAAGGCCCGCATCGCGACGCGCAATGGCACCGCGCCCATGGCGAGCACCGCCGCGCCGTCCGTCTGGCGCTGGAGCGGCTTGGCGCGCTGCTGCCGCTGCATGCCGATGAGAAGCCCGCGCGGCTGGCGCCCTATCTGCGCGCCCAAGAGGCGGCGGAGACCGTGTTCAGCGCGCTGATCGCGCTGGACCATGCCTTTATCCTGCAGACCGGCCCCGCGCATGAGCGGCTGGCGGCGGCGCGCACCTTCCATGGCGGGCTGGAGGCCTGGCGGCGCACGCCTCGCGCGTTTCAAACCAAACCCGGCGTGATCGACCGCTGGCTCAGGCTGGTCGACCATCGGCGCGCGCGGCTGCATGGCGCTCTGGTCAGCGGGTGCCTGCGCGCTCTGAGTCAGGCGCTGACCACGCTAAGGCAGAACGGGCCGCACGCCATGCCGACCCGCCCGCGCCCGGTGCCGCCACGCGCCGCGCTGAGGCAGGCGTTACGGCAGGCGATGGGCGTGCTGCTGGTCTATCTTGCGGCGCGCGCCTTCCATCTGGGCTATCCCTATTGGGGATCGATGGCGGTGGTGGTGGTGCTGCAGAAAGGCACGCGCGTCACCTGGATGCGCGCGGTGGAGCGTATCTGCGGCAGCCTGCTGGGCGGGGTTGGCGCGGCGGCGCTGTTGCATGTCGCCTATCCCGTGGCGGTGCTGGCGGTGCCCATGCTGGCGGTGCTCTGTGTGGTGCTGGCGGCTCTGGCGATCGCGCTGCGCAGCGTGAACTACACCAGCTTCGTGGTGTTTCTGACGGTGCTGTTCGTGACGGTGACCGCCCTGCTGCACCCGGGCGAGGGCATCGCCACGGCGCGCATTGCCGACAACACGCTGGGCAGTCTGGTGGCGCTGCTCTCGGTGCTGGCGATCTGGCCCGAGCGGCGGCCCAACATCCGCGCCACGCTGAAAACCACGCTTCAGGCCAACCGCGCCTATCTCGATGCCGTCGAGACACGCGCGCCCTTTTCGCAGATTCAAGCGGCGCGGCGCGCGGCGGGGCTGGCCAGCATCGATCTGGAAATGGCCCTACACGATCTGGGCAGTTCGGTGCAGCGCCTGCGCCACCGCGCGCCCGAGGATCTGGCCGACCTCACCGCGCTGCGTCTGGTGGCAGGACAAGCCGCCGCCGCCTGGCATGAGCGGCTGGCGGATCTGCCGCGCTAGAGCATCGTGCGAAAAAGTGGGAACCGGTTTTTCGCAAAAACGATGCGACCACAAAACGCTTCAAGCTGCCGTCACCTCGATCTGCGCGGTGTCGAGCATGAAGGAGCCATCGGCCTCGATCTCGAAATGGCGGACGGTTTCGGCGCCTGCCAGTTGCTGCAGGGCGCGGATCGCGGCGCGGTGGACCTCGGGCGTCTGCATGCGCTCGACCCAGCTTGCGTAGTCCATGCGCAGGCGGCGGGTCTGCACGGCTTGCACGCGGAAGCCGGATTGCTCCAGCGCTTCCAGCCACTGCGCCACCGTATAGTCGCGCACATGCGAGGGATCGCGCAGCAGTTCGACCGTCTGCAGATGGGTGTCGAAGGCAGCGGGACCGGGCGAGACCACATCGACGAAGACGGCAGGGGCGCCGACTTTCAGCACCCGCCGCGCCTGACGCAGCCCGGCGACAAAATCCTGCCAGTGATGCGCCGAAAAGCGGCAGGCCAGCAGGTCGAACGTCGCATCGGCAAAGGGCAGAGCTTCCGCCGGGGCCGCCTGAGTGTCGATGTTGGCGATGCCGCGCTGCGCGGCGGTGGCGGCAACCACCTCCAGCATGGCGGGCGAGAGGTCGCTGGCGGTCACCTGCGCGGCATGGGGGGCCAGCGCATAGGCGACATGGCCGCCGCCCGTCCCCAGATCGAGCGCGCGGGCCGGGGCATGGCGGCGGGCGATCTCGCCGATGGCGGCCAGATCCTCGCCGCTGGCATGGACGGCGCTAGAGACATAGGCCGCGGCGCGGGGGCCGAATTGGTGCTGGACCAGCGTGTCGTGGGAGTGGGTCATTCTTGTTCTCCTTGGGTGACCGCTGGTTGCACCGCCTCTTAGCCTAGGACCAGTTTCAATCTTATCCTGTTATAAGAAGGCCTTCTGTAACGGTCCCATTGTCAATCCCGATTCGGCTTAATCACGTCGCCGGCTTCATGCTTCTGTCCGCAGTCACCGCGAGGGCGCTGCATGATGGATGTCCT